>Ga0247813_10000443_pt1 | contig 39573 bp, 63 predicted proteins | sample UWRJL169409C1_FD_180719 | JGI IMG/M metagenome (GOLD analysis project Ga0247813, IMG submission 180719) | Plant litter microbial communities from Arlington Agricultural Research Station in Wisconsin, United States - UWRJ-L169-409C-1 | ecosystem: Environmental > Terrestrial > Plant litter >... | reverse complement strand
GTTGCTTCTATTAATGTTCAATCATGTGCAATGTAATATATTTATAGGAGTGTATTAGGAGTTTATAATGACAGAGCAGAAAACGGATACTGAAATAGATATTCATATATTACATGATTTCAATTAGTGTATTGATAATTTTAACATATTTTAGGATAAGTAATGGCAACTTTAACAAATAGCTTATGTAGAGGCGATGGTAATAAAATCAGTTTACAAGTTATTGGATCTGATAATGCAACACTTAGTTCAGCAATAAATATTGCTACTTCAAATGATTATGGTGAATTTGTTTCTATAGGCAATAATCTTTCTGGAAAAAGAATTTTTATAGATGGTGGAAAGGATGTTGATTTATTTGGGTCCTTTGGAGTAAATATTGGTACTTTGGGTGGAGAAAACATAGCAATAGGTGCTGAATCGGATACTTCTAATTCTTATACGTATATTTATGGTGGTAATAATGGAGTTGCTTTAATACCAAATAACTTTGGATTAATTCAGCTTATAGGTCAAGTAACAACTAAACCTGTAAATTCATCCGTAGCAACTGGCGCATTTGTAACATCTTTAACTGCTGGAACCTCTGTTCAAAATACATCCGGAAATAATTTGCTATGTAATATCTGTGTAAATATTACTGCAGCTACCGGTGCTACTATTACTCTTGGTGTTGGTTCTGAAACTGCGCCTACAGATAATACAGTTGTATCTACATTTACAACTGCAGCTGTTTTAGTTACTAATTTCAGTGCAATGGTACCAAATCAGTATTATTTAGTTATTAATACTACTGGTACCATTACTATTGGAAGTATTACTGTTCAATCCTGTCCTATGTAATATGTCATAATAGGGGATTTTTACATCCCCTTTAATTAAGGAGGTATTTGATGGAAACAGTAGCTATTGTCGTTGCAGTTGTAACAGGAGTTGGGGCTATAACAGGTGCAGGCTACAAATGTTATCAAGAAACAAGAAACCGACCAGAGCATCAAATTTTTATAGAACAACAAGTTCCACCTACTCCCCCATCTTCTCCTGTATTAGATGCAATTATCAAAGATGCAGTTAAACATCATATGGAACAATATGATAGTGATACTGATACCGAAATAGATATTAAGATACATATACAAAGTCATAATCATGAACCAAAGGATTAATCGTGATATTTATATTTTTTTTAACTTTTATTGCTGTTTCTTTACATGGTTCATCATTTGAAGAATTAAAAAATAAACATAATATTAAACACATTCATTATCTGACATATCATAATAATATCGAAGAACTGACAAAGCTTCTTAGTGAAGACACGTCATCAATTAACCATCAAGATGCTCATGGTAATACACCACTTCATTATGCTGCTTACTACAATCGTAAAAGCATTGTAAAGTTGATGCTTGAAAATAATGTTTCTGTTGATATACCAAATGCTCTTGGAGATACACCTTTATTTCTTGCAACTGCTAAAAACAATCAAGATGTCATGATGCTATTATGTGAACATGATGCAGATATTAATAAAAAAAACAAATGGGGTAATTCTCCATTTAATTTTAGTAATCAACATAATAAAGAGATATTAGAATCAGCAGATTTGTTCAATTCAATAAACCGTAAACCAAGGGGATAGTATGAGTAGTTTTATAACTGGTATAATTGTCGTTATAGGTCTTATTGTTGGATTTGGTATGAAATTATACTTTGGTGAAGTTGTTGGAGAAAAAGCAGAAAGTACCATAGAAAAAGTTGTTGAAGCAACAATTGGCGTTGATTTAGAACCAATTTTTGATTTAGATAACGAAGAAAAGAAGTAAAAGAATGGGGGCCATATGGCCCCCATTATATTTATTCTTTTTCTACTTCCTCAACCAACCTACCCAACTTTTCAACCTCTTTTAAGAAAGCTGGAGTTTGTTTTTTAGTAGCAGCTACAAAAGATTTCAATGCATAATCAGTAGTTTCTTTGGGGAATTTAACTCCCAGTTTAACTAATGTCTTAGCTCCTTCAACAGCTGGATTATGTAAAAGTAAATCGATACCTTTTTTAATAAGATATGCTTTTTTTACAGGAATACTTCTAGTACTATCTTTAATAAAATCTTTCATATCCTCTGCATTAGCATAAATTTGATGAATAGAATCAGCTCTATGTAAAGCATTTCCATATTCTGGATGAGTTTTTAATGTATTTTCGCCCATCTTCTTTAATGCTACTGCTATTGGTTTATAAGCTTCATTATTTTGTTGATATGCAAGTTTATTAACTTCTTTTTTAAGTGGTTGCAAACGACTTAAAGGCAAATCTCCATTTGATATTTCTTTAGACCAATCATTAATATTATCTAAATGCCTTTTTCTACCAGCGCTTCTTCTGCCTATTTGTGAAGCTTCTTCTAATGCGTCTTCTAAAGGTTTAGCATTAACGAATTGATTTCCTGCAACTTTTGGTAGGGTTTCATTATAATCTTTATTTTGAATACCTTTAAATTCACGAGCAACTCTGTAAGGATTCATTGCCGACAATAATGCAGGAATAGCAATCTCAGAAGTTATTCTACCAATTTCACCACCACCTGATTCTTTTACTTGATTTCCTACTTCTCTACCAACAGCAGTTCTTCCAATAAATCCTGCTATATCTTTTATATTTGCTGATCCACCACTCAAAATAAACAAAGGTATCATTGCAGCATAATCTTGAAAAACTTCTTCACTTTCATTTTTAGGTTGCAAATAACCTTTTGGAAAAGCTGATTTAGCTATATCATGAGCTTTTTCTATAACTGGAGTTACAACACCTTTAATTGGGTTATCTTCAAGTTTTTCAAGAGCTTTTTTTGTTTTTTCAGGGTCAGAACCATAAAGATTAGCTTCATTACCAGGTTTTAATGCATTCCGAACCATATTGTTACGAGTTCTTTCTGCATGTTTTGCTAAATTTTCAGGCAAAGAAGGTAGATGAGCTAGAGAAGATATTGCATTAGCTCCAGCACCAATAACATTTCTTAAAACAGAAGATAAAAACCCTTCTTCTTGGTCTTCAGGTTTTTCTTTTTTAGATAGTTCTAATTCTAAATTTTTATTAACTTCTTTTTTTTTTGGTTCAAATTCAATTTCAGATTTATTTGCATAATGAAGTTGTTTTCTAAAATCATTAGGAATTTGACCACCATTAGCTTCAATTATGGATTCAGCAGTTTTAGATTCACCAATATCTCTAATATATTTATTTTTTAATTCTTTAATTAATTTTTCATTTGCTTTAGCTGGTAGTCCTGCATGAGGAAATTTAAGACGCTCAGACCTCAATTGTTCTTGAGTTAATCCTTGAGGTAATAAATCAGCTGAAAGCTTATCAAATTCAGATGTTTCAGGACTTGTTATTAAAGCACGAGTTCCAGTTAAAGAAGCCAAATTAGATCTAGTACCACCACTTACTTTTGGTACTAATTGTTCCATCTTGTTTAATATAGATAATTTTCTCTCAGCCTCTTCGCCTTGATTAAGTTTTTCTTCGTAATACTTTTCAGCAACAATCTTTCTACGAGTTTGTGATGCAATATCTTCTTTAGATATAAGATCATTTTTGGAATTACTTTGTTGTTGAAATATTGAATTAGGATTCTGTTGTTGTGATAATTGTTGAGCAATTTGTTGTTGTCCTGCAATTTGTCCAATTTGTTGATTAGGCGTTACTTGTTGTTGAGGGTTAAACTGTTGTTGATCTTGTTGTTGATAATTTTGTACTTGAAATTGACGGGCAACTCTTTGTCTTTCATTTGCATCTGGAATAGATTTAATATAATCAACCTGTTCTGGAGTAAAAGTCGGTTGTGGTTGAACTTGTTGCATCTGATTTTGTTGAGACTGACCTTGAAGTTGACCAATTCTTGATAAATCGACTTGCTTAAAAATTCCTTCTTGAACTTTTGGATCAAGTTTATGATAAATAGCAGCTAATTCTTTTGGAAATCCAAGTTTTTCTAATTCTTGAGAATGTCTTTGATTCAACTTGTGTTGAGCTAAACTTTGTAATGTTTGACCTAAAGTTTTATTAATTGTATTGCCTATTGGTTCTACAGGTTCAAATGAACCACCTAAGAATGCCATAATATATCCTTTTAGAATTGTGGTTTAATAGAACTTAAAATATCTTGGTAACCCATATTTTGAGCACCATTACCATATTGAGCCCAATTAGGTTGTTTTACACCTTGAAAACCAAATGAATTTTGTCCTGCACCAGTTCCATTTGCCTGATTATTTTGTGAATCTGCCAAACCTTTAATACCACCAGCTGCTGCTCCCACAGGTCCACCTTTTAAATATCCAGCTGCTGCTTCTCCAGCAATAGGCAATAAAGTATCGAATGTATTTCTTGCAAATGATTTTTGTCCTGGTTGAGCATAATAATCAAACTGAGGTGACAAAGACGCCCTCAACGAATTAAATAAATTATTTGATTGCAAACCTTGCTCCTGTAAACCATGTTGAGCTTGTAAAGCTGCTAACTGACTTTCAAATTGCGCTCCAGCACCACCTAAACTCTGTTGTAATCCACTTGAATTTCTACCAAGACCAGCAAATCTTTCTGCTAAAGTCGGTATAGTATTTTGAGAAAAATTTCTACGAGCTTCATCAGCTATAGGTTGAAAGTTAGATTGACCACCTGGTAGATTAAGATTTTTTAAACCATTAGGTATTAAAGAAGATAATTGCGTTACCAACTGCTCTTGCTCAGGCGTCATTGTCTTTGTTGATATAGCTTGAGGATCTGTAGAATTAAACCATCCAGCTTTCTTTTGAGCTCCTTGAGGAATAGGTGTTCCTGATTTTTGAGCTTTGATTCTATCTTGAATATTTTTTACTTCTTGTTGTTTATCAAAACTTTTTTCTTGTCTTCTAGCAGACTTGAGTTGTTTTTTAACTGAATTTGCCATACTTTTCCTTAAATTATTCTTTTACATATTCAAGTATAACATAGGTCGTTGTGTATGCAGATTGATCTATACCTGTAGTTATATTTACATAAACTGAGTCTACAGATATTTCTATATTATCCGCAATAGAAGTTGCTGAACAATAAGGAATTGCTAAGTATGAAAATCCTATAGGATCAGATGCACATGCATAAATACGGGTAAATGTCGTTGAATTAGTTATTTCAATATTGTGTGGATATGATTTTATACCAGTATTAGGAAGTGCACCAAAATCTATAACAGTTCTGAATATTTGTCTTCCTGCAGGATTATTATTTTTAACTCCTGGATTTGGAAATAAAACTTGGCCATTCATAAACTCTTGATCAAAATAATAAGCACTATCCTTCAAATTTAATGCTAAAGCAACGTTATTCATATCTTGATATAAATGTATTAAGATATTACGAATCAATTCCTTATCAAGACCTCTTGATTGTATATCTTCTATTTCATAGATGTTAGTAGTTGGAATAAATAGACCAGTATTACTTTGTAAGTTTGATGACATTTTATGACCTTAAAACTTGCGGATTACATTTAATTTTTAGTAATATGATTAAGGTCGTCTATGAGTAAAGATTTTATTACTTTTCTTCATTTGATTACTCTCCTTTTTTGACTGCGTATATACCTCATGTACGCAGTCTTTTTTATGTCATACGAGAAGTTGTTGGTGTTACATAAAATACCATAGCGTGAAGTTCGAAATCATTTAAAGCTATATAACTTATTGTTTGATCATCATTTACTTTATAACCAAACATTTGACTTGGTGACATAAATAATTGTAATTGAACGCATTCACCTTCACCCCACATATATACTGGATGCCATAGCCTTGATTGAAATCTTTCAAAAGGCATCAACTCATATGGACTAGTTTCTAAAGTACTATTACCAGGTAATGGTCCAGGAGATGCTATATTACCTAATCCTTCACTCACTAATGACAAATTAGTTGAAGAAATTAAATAATCAGCAGTTACAGCACCATTTTCTGTTTTATCAACAAGAAAATCAACTCTTGAAAGATACATATTACGATCAGCTTGGGTATAAAAATTATATTGCTTACTAAGAATATTAATATTACTTACTAATGAAATAACTCCATCACCACGATAAGTTCCAGTTACAACAATAGGATTTGATAAATTATCTAACGATGAAACAGTAAATGTATTAGGAGTGGCATTATTGATAGTATCTGAATTAACTCTACACATTAATTCAGGCATAACATTACCTTGAGAGTCAGTAAATGTTAAACCATTCATATTACGCAAAAGAATAAATTGGTTAAGTTGAAGATTATGATTAATACAAGTTACTGTCATAGTTGATGTATCAAAATTAGTAACTTGTAAACTTGGAGCATTATTAAAAGTATCAGGTTGTAATATTTGAATAAAACCTTCTTGGTTACCTGCTATAACACTTTTGACAGTTGTATTATTAAAAGTACTTGAGCTTGAATTCCACATATTACCATTTACTCCCCACGCAGTTGTAGTTTCGCCCCATGTTAAACCAGTAGTTTGTGGAGTTAGAAAAAAGTACCCAAATGTGGTAAATGAATCAGTAATGGTTGCCCATGATTCATTTATATAATTGTATACAAGTATTTGATTGGGAAAATAGAAACTATCATTTCTATTTGTAGTAGATACAGTCCAATAAGCCATTTCATTATAATAATCACGAACTCCTGCAACTCTATCTTGTCCATGATTTTCTTCACTAATTCCAAATGGAAATTGTGGAATTTTATTATCTATACGCTCTACATTAGATCCATTACATGCATGAATACCGCTATCATCAATACCCAAAGTGACTTTATCAAAAGGAATTTCAGAAAAGGTTGATACTGCCCCAAGTTCATTATTAATTTTCTGCCATATAAAAGGTTGAATTTGATTATTGGTATAAACTAATTCATAACAAGATGATGAAAAATAAACTATCAATCTATCTTTAACAAATTGAGCTGTAACAATAGGTTCATCAGTTGGCGCATCAGTAAAACCACCATTTCCAGGAAAGTCAGACATAAAAGAAGATGATGCCATAGGATCATTCAAAGCTGAATATCTTGCTCTATAAGGGAAATTTTCAGAAACATTATTAACCAGTTCAACTGTATTTAAAAACACTAATCTATTTTTAAACTGAACTATTATTTGAGTGGTTTGAATATAATTTAGACCAGTGTAATATACCGATGAATCTTTTAAAGCACCTGTAAAAGTGTAGGCACCTGTTGCTATGTTAAAAGTACCTGTTCCAGTAGGACCATTTGTCGAATTTGATGCAGGCAACAAAGCTCCATTTGCAACTACAACAGTAAAAGTTGTTAATCCAATTGTAAATACTTGTCCAATAAACCCAGAAGCTGCTGGAACAACTCCTGCGGCATTACCAGATCCATCTGTAGTATCAACCATTATACCTTTTGTATAATTTATAACCGGTTTAGTCCAAATAGAATTATTCCAATATCTTATACCATCAGCAATATTAAAATTGGTAGCCCATAAAGTATTAAGTGCAGAAATAGGAGCTTGATAACCAGCCGTCCAGAAAAAATCATAATCAGTTCCTGTCCATGTTGCATCTCCAGCAGTTATTCTATCCCATCCTCCTAAAATTGTATCAAATTGATAAGAAAACTGTGTATCAAATGCTAAATTAGAATATTTACTTGTAGATTCAATATAATATTGAGTCAAACCCATAACAGGAGTTGCTGGATAAAAATAAACATCTTGTAAATCTGCTTCACCGGTAATGGTAAATTGTCCTGTAGATGTATTATAAGTTCCAGAAGTTGCTGCATTACTTGCTAACATAGCAGATGGAGTTCCTGTTTGATAAACGGTAAACACATCATCATTTACAGAAAACATTTGACCTATACCAAAGACAGTCCCAGGTACTGTACCTGAATATACACCTGTAGTATAAGATGGATTCGTGATTAATCTTAGTCGAGAATGTTTATGATCCGTACCCATAAGTATAGATCCAAATCTTTTCTTAACTCTGCCTCTCAGAATATAAACATCATTGAGTTTTTCGAAAGCATTATCATTTATTAGCCATGGTTTCACATTACTTTGCGAACCACTATTATTATCATTATAACCAATTAAAAACTTATCAACTGCCATTATATTCCCATCGCAGACCAATAAATTGTTGTACTCATACCACCAGCAGGAGCATTAAATGTAAATCCTGTAACTGTCATATTACTTATCCAACCACCAGTCGATGCTAAAGTATAATTACCTGAAGGTGCGTAATTTACAACAAATATCGAAGTTGTAAATGCAGGTATTCCACCACTTGTTGGAAATACTACTGCAGTAGATCCAGTTGCATTGATAGTTGCATTACCCCATTTCATTAATAAATTTGAAGTGATTTGGGTGTAACCATCAGTTGTTGCCCCACCACCACTACCGCCACCTGTTAATTGTGTAACAGTTCCATTACTTGGATATCTATAAAATAGTTCTACACCATTAGAAGTTGATGCAGTTTTGGCATATACAGCTATTTGTGAGGCAGATGTAGTTATATCAGAACCTTGGACAGGAAAACTTGTATATGTATGTTTTCCAAAATTTATTGGATCATAAAATCCAACATGATTAACACTTAAGATATCATTGATAGCTTGGAAGTTATTCATAATTGGTGTTTGAGTAGCACTTATTTTTTGTGCTGATTGGGGAATATTTGTTGAAAATGTAAAATTAGAACTCGACATACTATCTCCTTAATTTTTATGCACCAATAGCCATCCATGAAATACCAAAACCATAATAACCACCACCTGGATAAGGTTTTTGATTAAATTGTACTGAAAATTGTGTAGTACTTACTGGAGATAATTGTATTTCGCCATAAGGTAGAGCATTACCTTGAGAACCTACTGGATAATTACTATTGAATTCAAAATGGAATGGATTGACAGTAAACAATGGAATTTGAGTTGAACCTGTAGGAGCTATTGGAAATGGAACAGTTACTGTTCCAGTTTGAGTTGAAGGAGTAACAAATAAAATACCCCACTTCATAAGTGCTCCACCAGGTAAATACTGAAAACCAAAAGCAGTTTGATTCCCGTTACTAAATGGATAATAACCACTTAAATATATAGCCCCACCACTTCCTGTTGCTGTAGATGAGTCTACAGTTGAAGAACCTGTCAATTGAACAATATTACCGCTATTTGGATAACGATAAAATAATTCTGATATATTTGTACTATTAGTTACATTTTTAGAATATAAAGCCATTTCTGATGGTCCAGTTATAGGATCACTTGTCTGAGCAAAATAATCTACAACGTTATGATTTCCAAAAGTATCTGCCGTATTAAATGGAACATGATTTATAGCTATGAATTGTGCAATGTCTTGAAAATTTGTTTGTATAGGAAGTTGAGTATTATTATACTGCTGATTTCCTTGAGGAACATTTGCAGTATAATTTCCTATTAATTGAGAACTCATATTACATTCCTATAGTAAAGTAATTAACGGTAACTACTGATGGACTAGGACTAGATGCAAATACAAATAATTGAGTAGTTCCATAACCCTGAGGACAACTAACAATTTGAGTAAAGTTAGTATTTGCTGATGTAGATTGTGCTAAAGTAACTTTTGCATATGACATGCCTGATTTGTATGCAGGAATTCCTGAACCTGTAGGAAATACTATATAACCAGATTGCTGTAAGTTAACAGAAGCTGTTCCCCATTTGAATAAAATTCCAGATGGAAATAAACACCATCCTGTTCCTGATGTAGCAGAAGATGTTCCACCACCACCAGCAGATGTTGTCGGTGTTAATTGATGCACCGTACCATTATCTGGATATTGATAAAAAATTTCTGCAACATTTGGCGATCCAGTTGCTTTAGAATATACACTTAAATCATTGCTATCAGTTCCAGGATCAACTGTCTGAAATTGCATATTTATACAATTATGTTTACCTGAATCAGATGTATTAAACCCAACATGATTTACATTTATCAATTCATTAATTGCTTGAAAGTTAGCTCTTATTAAAGGAGCTGTTTGATTCATTGCATTTGGTGCTTGAGGTGTATCACTGGTGAATGTATATATAGGTCCTGCCATTAGAAATTACCTCCACCATTTCCAAAACCATTTCCATTAAATCCTGATCTACCTTGTTCACTATAAATAGTAGCTACTCTTTGGCTTGTTTGCTGTACTATAGTACGTCTAAGTACTAAATTCTCTTGTTCTTTAAGAGATGGCATGATCATATTGATTGAGTCATAGTCCATACGATCTTCAAATATTTTCTTGCTCGCGTTCCAAGCTATTAATTGCCACCATTCTGAAAGTTCTGGAGATTGATTTAAACCAAGTAATTCAGTTGGTTGAACCCAAACTTCCATATCAATTCTATAAGTTTGATCAGGAATAGGTCTAACTATAAACTGACCATCATAAAACAATAAAGCTTGTGGTCTAGCTGGATTCATTGGAACAGTTTGACTATTTATTGCTACTCCTGCTGCAGGAGCACTTGCAAAAGTAACTGCAAATTGTCCTGTAATATAATTAATATAATTAGCTACTGGAAAACCACCTTGATTGATATAAGGTGCTGTTAATGATAATACTGGAATTCCATTTGGATTAAGTGCAGTTTGTGGATTTTCATTTGTAGTTAATGCATTGTACAACAATCCATAATGAGTAGGATTTCCTGTCACTGCATCTAATATTGGTGAATCTTTCATTGCTAAACCATTACCATTTGCATCAATTGAATTAATTAACACATTGTTTTGCAATAGTGTTATAAATTGAGTTGAGTTTTGTGGAATGTTAGCTTGCTGTGAATTAATAACACCAGTAAAAAATGAAAGCGTCCCATTCCCTGTTGTTCCAATAGAAGCAATGCTATTAACTAAAGGATAAATACCAAAAAACTGTTCTCTAGACTGACTATATAAACCGTTATATCCAGCGATATATATAGGAGCATCAGTAGTTAAATATTTATTTGTAAAATTATATAAAGGACTTGCTGGATTTTCAGTAGTTGAATACGTATCAATAAAAGGTAATGTATAAAAACTGAAAGTTGATTTAAGATTAAAAAGTCTTAAAGTTTCAGGAAAATCATATAAAACATACGTATTAATATATTGATTTAATTTAGGTGTATCCAATTGAGCTTCAGATAAACTTCTGGTAATCAATCGAACTTTTTGTTGTATTGCCAGTAAACTAGAAACTGCCATAAAATTCCTTTCTAAACTGCGCCATAAGGCAACACGTTTTTATATGCTAGATAAACGGTTGAATTAATCTCACCTGTTGGAATTGATTGTGGGTATTGAGATTGTAAACTAAAAGGTTCAAAAGGTTGAAATAGCCGCGTATCAATATTTATAGTAAATGTAGTTGCGTCGATTACTGTAATATCACTAAAAAGTTGATTAGCTTGGGACATACCATATCCAGGCGGCAATATAAGTCTAACAATAAGACCTGTTGTATATTGATGCGCAAAGGATGTAGTTACGATAGCTGGAAAACCATTAGTAATATTTGTTATGATTCGCATAGCTGGTTGAAATACAGGAAATGTTTGCGCCTGGATTGACATGATATACTCCGTTATCTTTGAATTACATGCTCAACAGTGGTAATTCTATTGATGTTACTATCCATACCTTCCATATCCATAAATTCAAGAGATTGAAAAGCCATACGACGTATTTTTTGACCAATACGCTGAAGAGGAGCTCCATCTTCATTACGACCATATTCATGTACAGGATACCATGTGTCATTATTTAAATGCTTAGCTACCCCTAATGGAATACTATAAACTTGACCATCATATAAAGTGAATTTTTCTAATGGATCTTCTGCATATTTTTTAAAACAAAAATCTACTACTCCACCAGGTACTTCATAATATTTAAAAACACCTTTAACAATTTCTCTATCTTTATCTCTATCAATTTTCAACTTCTTAGCCATTTCATCACGAGTTGTTTCAGATGTTTTGCTACGGCTGCGTGATAAATTTCTTTTTTCCATAAGATTTCCTTTTTAATAATTTTAGGTCTCACTTTTTATCATGAGACCTAACTAAGTTATATACTTTAACTAGAAACCATTGCTAAATGATTTACCAGCAGTCCAATAAATAACGTTTCCAGCAGCACCAGCTGGGCTATTTGCGCCTGCAGCAAGATTCATGCCGATGAAACCTGTATTTATTGTTGCATCTGAAAGAATATTAACATTCTGAGCTAATGCATCAGCTGTATCTTCACCCATTGGCACAACTTGAGCAGATGTGAATGGAACTGAAGCTGCAACTGGATAAGCAAATGCTGTAAATGCAGATGAATTAACATTTAAAGTAATTGTGTTACCTGTTGTAGTTGTTGTATCAACAGCAACAATAGTAGCCTGTAAACCGTTCATTTGTGTCATGCCAAAAGAAGCAGGAACAACCATACGAACTAATTGACCAACTTGATAACCATGTGTCACAGACAAAGTAACTACAGCTTGAGCAGCTTGAGAAATCTTTGTAATGAAACGACGACGTGGATAATACATTGGATCAAAATTAACAGACATCCAAGATCCTGTTGTACCAGCAACACCAAGAGTAGACATATAATCTAAACTAAATGTTGTTGCACTCAATGTGTTGTAACCAACTGTGAAGTCGATTCCACCTAATTGAGGAGCTCCTGCAACATTTAACAATCTAACAATTGAACCAGCAGCAAGACCGTTAGTTCCTGAGTTAGTAACTACTGGAATAGTTGCTGTAGAAACAGCAGTAACAGTAGCATTAACAAGACCAAAACGATTTGAACTTGTATCAACATAAGTGAAACCACCTGATGTCAAATATTGGCTCAAATTAGCAGCAGAAGCAGCGTTAGATTTTAAATATTCCCATTGTGCGCCAGCAGGAAAACCTACTTGCCAATAGAATTCAACACCAACAGCTGTAGTTTGGTTAGCAGCTGCAATAGTTGTGTTATAAACTCTCATCCAGTCAACACCAGATCTAAGAGGAATATTTACCGCAGAACCCGTTGATGTAAAAAAACCTTGCTGAATAATTGTATTATCTGACATATTATTCCTTTCTTAACTTAATGTGCAACGTACGTTGCAAACCCAAAGGTCATTTGTGATTCTAGGCACTTCAGCCATTTTATAACCTACAGAGGCATTCAATGCTAATGGTCCATCATAAATTGGCGGTCTGTAAATAAATGATGCTGAATAACCATCTTGTTCGATACAAGCATAAGCTTCCATACCAACACAGAAAATGTTATAAACTGTTGCACCAAGAGCAGATGCTGAAGCTGTTTGAGATCCAATTGATGAAATTAGGAATCTCAAGTTACCAATAGCACCCCATTCTGAACGTAATGCATTCATAGGAGATGGATATTGTGATTTGTTAATGAATCCATTAACTGAATCAAAATCACCAATAAGAGCTGAATTACATAATGCAAAATAAGCATCACGAACTGGAGCTGTTCCAAATTTATCTTCACCACCAATGTTATCCATAATTGTGTAAGCGTTGTTTCCAACTAAAGTTTCTACAACTGTATCAACATCAGAACGTGTCAATTCTGTTGGGTTATCACCATTCAAACCACCTGTACAGTTAATGAAAGATGCTGTTGAAGCAAGCATATCACGTGTTAACTGATCTTCAGTTTGCAAAATTGTTACTACTTGATTTTTTTCAAGCGACCTAGTCATTTCTGCTAGATTCAGAACCTTTCGTTGTTCTGTTCGGACTATCACATCTCATTTCTGAGTCTCTGGGTTTAGTCTCTCAGGCTGTATTTAAACTTGCCCCCTGTCGCCATAGTTTCCCTTAGGCTTCCAAGTCGATTACCAAAGATTTATACTGCGCCAAATTAACGCAGTGAAACACCTAGACGAGCAGCACATTCATTAAGAACTGGATCTTGGTTTTGTAATGTAACTTGTTCATTCAATTGTACATAAGTACCATAGAATGAAATCTGAGCATCAATATCAACTGCAGTCAAATTTTGAGCTGGAGGTGTAATGCCAGAATTTCCTAATGGAACCATAGACGGTAGTAATGGATTGTAGCGTCTCATGCGCAATGTAGTACCACCATTTCTTGGCATTACTTTTAACATTGCTGGAATTTTATGAATCATGCTCGGCGTAGGTACACTCAGCAATTTATAACTAAAGCTTTGTTGCACCGGTGCTGGCAAAATACTTGTCGTTGTTGTTGACATAGTTTCTCCCAAAAGTGTTTATGAATATGACTTTAAAAAATAAACTGGCGAAGTTTAGGATCACGCCGAAGGGTTTGTGAAGGACGACTTCACTAGATACGTTGGAATAACTTTACTACAAAGCATTATAGTATCGCAAGAATTTGCGTAAAAAAAAGAGGTCCCCGAAGGAACCCCTAAAAGAAGAAGACAGAGTTTTTACATCATACCAGGAATTGGTCCCATAGGTCCATTTTCTTTTAATGATTTTTTTTCTTCTGGATCTGCAGAAATAATAGCTTCTGTTGTTAACAATAAACCTGCAATTGAAGCTGCATTTTGTAATGCACAGCGAGTTACTTTAACTGGATCAATAATTCCCAATTCAAGCATATCTCCATAAACACCTGTTTTAGCATCAAATCCGAATGATTTTGAACCCTGACGAACATTTTGAACAGTCAATGAAGCTTCATAACCAGCATTTGCAACAATAGTTCTCAATGGATACTCAAGAGCTTTGCGAATAATCTGAGATCCTAATAATTCATCGCCATGTAAATCTAATTCAAGATCAATTACTGAATCTTGAGCATGTAACAATGCACATCCACCACCAGCAACAATACCTTCTTGGATTGCTGCACGAGTTGCTGAAAGAGCATCATCAATTCTGTCTTTTATTTCACGCATCTCAAATTCAGTAGCTGCACCAACTTTAATAACTGCAACACCACCAGACAATTTTGCTAATCGTTCTTGCATCTTTTCTTTATCATAATCTGATTCGCAAATTTCTAATTGATGTCGTATGTGTGAGACGCGTTCTGCAATTGCTTCAACTGAACCAGCGCCTTGGACAATAGTTGTGCTCTCTTTTGTAATAACAACCTTTTTAGCTGTGCCGAAATCTTCCAACATGATTGCTTCAAGACTAAATCCTACATTATCAGATATAAGTTTTCCACCTGTAATTATTGCAAGGTCTTCAAGCATTGCAATACGTCTATCACCAAAAGCAGGAGCTTTAACTGCACATGATTTTAAAGAACCACGCAATTTATTTACAACCATAGTTGAAAGAGCTTCACCTTCAACATCTTCTGCAATAACTAATAATTGTCTACCAGCTCGAGCTGCAATTTCCAATGCTGGAACTATTGCTTTCATATTTGTGATACGTTGATCATAAATAAGAATCAAAGGATCAGTGAAAACAATATCGTTTTTATCAGGATTAGTAATAAAATGTGGAGACATATAACCGCGGTCAAACTGCATACCCTCAACCACAACAAGTTCACTTTCAACTCCCTTTGCTTCTTCAACAGTAATAACTCCATCAGAGCCTACTTTTTCGAAAGCCATTGCAATTTTTTTGCCTATTTCAATATCAGAGTTTGCCGAAATAGTAGCAATTTGTTCAATTTCTTTATTGGTATTTACTGGACGCGCATTATCTTTAAGAGACTTTATAACTACATCAACAGCTTTATCTATTCCACGTTTTAATTCCATTGGATTAGCACCAGCTGTTACATACTTATTACCTTCAGTAAATATTGCTTGTGCCAATACAGTTGCAGTTGTCGTACCATCACCAGCAACTTCTGCTGTTTTAGATGCTACTTCACGAACCATTTGAGCACCCATATTTTCTAAAGGGTCTTTCAAACTAATTTCTTTAGCGACAGTAACACCATCTTTTGTTATTAATGGTGATCCAAATGAACGTTCAAAAGCAACATTTCTACCCTTTGGTCCAAGAGTAACTTTTACCGTATCAGCTAAGATATTAATACCATTTAATAATTTCGTACGAGCTTCTTGCCCGAATACAATTCGTTTAGACATTATAAAATCCCCAATATATCTTCTTCACGTAAAACTAAATATTTTTCATCAAGTGCAGTTCCCATAAATCGTTTGAAGAATATCTTTTCTCCATAACAAAGTTGTTCTGACTTACCAGGATGAACTACAGTAGCTTTCGTAGTCTTTTCTTGAGCTTCAGTTGGAACTATAATTCCACCAGCTGTTTTTGTTTCTTTTGGTTCTAATTCGACAAGAATATTGTCATTGATTGGTTTAAATGTCTTAAACACTTTACTCCTTTTATTGTAAAAAAAACTCCGGACAGACTTAAACAATAAGTAGCGTGACCATTATTGAGGGGTGTGTGTCCGGAGACGATCAATCATCAACAATATATTATAATAAACACCGACCACTGTAAAGACTATTACAATGATCGGTTCATACTACCAAACCAACGTTTTATTACTTGCTAGGAGTTGGTGAAGGAGGGGGTGTTGGTCCTTCAATATTAACTTCACAATCTTGCAGATCTTTACCATGAAATATTTCACAGATATCTTGATCGTCAAAACGAGAAGGTAACTCAACTCTTATAGGTGAAATTGCATTTTTTTCTTCTAAAAAATATTTATCAAATAATGATTCACTAATAGCGCATAAATTAACAGAAAATAATGTAAATAATATAAATAATTTCATATTATGCCTTCTTGCCAATAGTTTTTAATGTTATATGAAACTCTCCATTAACCATTTCTTGAGTTGCAATCATTTGCGTATCTGAAGTAATAGTTACAAATTGATTAGATCCAACTTGATATCTAATTTCATTACTTTTATCATTTGATTCAAATTGAGAAAACTGTGACATAAATGACTGTCTTGTATTTTTACAATCTTCATCTTTATCATCACATTTCTTAAAAGTGAATCCTTCAGGAATTTTACCTTCTGATACATAACTATCAGAAGCATATGAAATGCCCATCAAACCAAATAAAAATAAACCATACAAATTCTTCATAAATTAATCCTCATATAAGGTAGAATATAAGACCATAACAATATTCATCTTAATATGATAAAAATTAAATTCAAACAATTTCTATGTGTAACTTCACTTGGATGGTCTGTCGTTTCGCTCAAAATGATTTGCATCAGGACGTGATTTAAAGTTGTAGCCCGCTCTATTGGAAGGACTCAAATGCTCCCAAAAACAAGCAAATTTTTCATAATGTTTAGGATCATCGAGATACTCATCTTTCTCATTGAAAAGATTTATATCAATAGCTAATCTTTTACAATGTAAACTATCTTTTATACCTTTACCTGACTTCATATATATCTCAGCTTGCTCTGGCGTTCTCATTGTTTCGCCGTAAGTAAACGAATATCCTTCTTCATGAATATATTGAAAAAGTAATACAGTATCACGAGCAAAAAGTCTTTGTAATTGGGAAAGCAACATTACCACTCCTATAAATACCTTTATTTATTTTACTATCTGCCTTTCATGGCTTGTATCATTTCTCTTCTGTATTGAGCTTTTAATTCATCACTTAAAGGCCCATTAGCAAATGCGTTAGCCTTAGACAATGGAGAATCACCCTGTTGTGGAGATATTGAGGTTAATGGTCTAGGTTTTGCAGCATTCTTTTGAGCAATTGCTTTTTCAGAATTATAAAGAGGAGTTTCTCTATAAATTCCATATTGTTTTACCATGTCATAAGCAAGTTTAGCACGCTTATACATGTCAGGAGTTTGTGAAATCATATCTGCTAGATCTGGATTCATTGATGTTAATATTTCAAGGTTTTCTTGGTTTATTACTTTATCAAAATCTGGATATGTATTCTTTAAACGAACTTCAACATTATCGTTAGTAGCTTTTGCTTTATACGCATACATCTCTTTTTTAAGTTCTCTCATTTCTTTAAGAACTTTTTTAAGATGCTTTCCTTCAGCTAAACCATCATCATCTAAACCAATATCAGAATAATCATCTTCTTCTGAAGGTTCTGATTTAAAATTTTGTTGTTCTTGTTTTTTTGGTTGTTGTTGAAATGACATAGCAAATTTCATAGCTTCATCACGTTCACGCTTAGCTTGATCTAACTCTTCACGCATTCTACGGAAGTTATTTTGCTGAGGTGTTTCTTGAACAATCTCTTGAACTACTTCTTCTTCACTATCTTCATATTCTTGTGATTCATCTTCAACAATCTCATTATCATTTTCAATAGAAGGTTGCTCATGATGATTTAACATAGGATGTTTTTGTTCTATTACTTGAGTTGGAACATCTTCAATGATGATTCCATCTTGTTGCATTTTCTTTTCTGCAACTCTTTGCATTTCATTTATTTGAGCTTGAGTAGCATGAGGTAATGACATATAACTCCCTTTATAATTCGCCGTTTAACTGTCTACATTTTCTTAATAAAGTTCCGTCTGCATCTTCAAGAACAAATTGAAGTAATTGACGCTCTTCTTTTTGTATATCAAGAGCATTTTCTTTCATCATATTATATACTTGTCGAGATGGTAATACCCATAAAAATTCTAATTGTTCTGAAATAGAATGATAGCGATATACTGCATTATCATATTGAGGTGTTGGGCATGATTGTCTGATAATGAAATAATTTCTAATAACATTTTTCATTTTTGGTTCTTTTTTAGTTTCTACAACTATATAAAAACCATCTGGAAAAGTTTGTTTTCCTCTGTCTATAGCTTTATACATCTCTTCTTCAAATGTATCTAACTGCTCTCTCATTTGTTCATCAGCTGAATGATCTAAAATATCAGCTTTTGCTAATAAATCCCAAGATATCTTACCAACTGTTTCTCGTGACATGTATCTCCTTTTTTTATAGAAATCCGAGCATGTTCATCAAGATAAGGTTTTAACTCAATGAGAATGCTCGGATTACGGTATTGTAACAAGATATAGCTTACTTTCTTTGGCGCTTTTTACCAATTATAGTTGATCGCTAAAATAAATGACTATATCTTGTTATTTTTTGTGATTACAACTCGAACAGTCGTGCATCTTTTCTTTAGAACCTTTTTTGCCTTTTACGACAATAATTTCTTCTTTAAGATGATCTTTTTTCATATTTACTTTTTTGATAATTTTCTTCTTATCTACCATTTTATTCTCCTATTTCACTTCTTTCATCTCTGAAACCTAAAGATTCCATAAAACGATTAGGGTTAAACATTTTATTAATAGCATGTGGTGAAAGATTTGCCACAGCATATTCATCTTCTTTCATCATTTTGCTATCCATAACTTGCTGTTTCAATCGAGGATCTATTTGATGGTAGAATGATCCCGCAAGAGATTGCATAACCTTAGATTGCTCTGATCTTTTTAATACTTTTGATTTTGAAGCTTTACGGACTCTTGGTGTTCCATTTGCCATAATTATCCTTATTAAATTTATATAAGTGTAAAGTGCGTAGGGTTCACTTTACACTTATATATTTTATTTATTTAACTCTTGATGTTTCTCGGGCAAGAAGCATCTTGTTAATCCATTCTTGTTTTGCATTACGCTTAAAACTTAAATTAGGCGGTGTTCCAAGAATGTCGAAAGCTATTTTTGTAGCTTTCTTATTTTGTCGCGGTGCACTTGGCATATTACCACTTCTTCGGAGTATTATGACGCTTAGCAGTTGCAGTGTCAGATTCCATTTGTTTATCAATACCAGTAATAGTATCGTTTAAATCAGAATCAAAACCTTTAAAACCTTTAGCCCAACTGTCATAACGAACACTTTGAGGCATATTTGCAACTGAAGAATGATCTTCTGAAATCATTCCTGAGTGATGTCTTTTTTTAGCCATGATAGGCCTTTCGATAGCAACTGCAGATATATATATATCTGCAAAGTATAACTTCTAACTATCTACACACACTGTATAGAATCTTGACTAGCTTACGCAGGAGGAGTTAGTTCCGCAACTTCATTTTCACCAAGGTTATTAGAAGCATTTATCTCTTGCTGTTTTAATGCATGAGACATATTTAATAATCGTTCTATATGAGCTAAATCCATATCTTCAAGTTCTTTAAGAGCTTTAATCTTATCTAACATAGCACGTTGATCATCAGAATTTGCTTCATGTAATTTTTGAATAGCCATAGCCCTATTTTCATCAACTCGTGAAGTTCTTTCATTATACAGACCAATATCAGCTTTTGCTCGAGCTTGAGCCAATTCAATTTGAGCTTGTTGTAACTGCATAGCCATTTCAGCTTGTTGCTGTTGCATTTGAGCTTGTGCTTGTTCAACCTTTGTAAGATTATCAATAATACGTTGTTTATTTTGTAATGTAGCTGCTTCAAGTAGATCTTCTGGACTAATAGGAACTCCCATCTCTTTAAGTTGTAACATTTGAGCAAATTGCATTTGTCTTTGAGTCGAAGTATTTAAACCTTCTTCAACATTTGCATGATACTTACCAAATGACTTATTATAAAACTGTTCAGTCGGTTCTTCTCCTTCAAGAATTTTCTTAATCTTACCAGGTGTGAAATTAGCTTGTATAATATCAATCTCCAATCTACCTAACAACTGCATAGATCTATCGAGTTGATCGAAAAGAACTTGAAGAGTTGTTAGACCAGCACCTTGTCTTAACATGCTCAATACACCAGCCTTATCATCACTTGCACTCATTCTGTTACTTTTATGACCACTTCTGTGGCGGGGCAACCTCTTCGGATCACCCTCACTATGTTTCCATAGTGTTCAGACTATCGCATCGCATTTCTGCGTTTTCTCACTTAGTCGTTCAGGCTGCTTTCGCTTGCCCCCTGTTGCCGTTAGCAATAAGCTAATACGGGTTCCAAGTCAATCAGAGAAAATTTATCCTGGGCAGATTTACGTTTACCCAGCAGTTCCTCGTTTACACCACTGATCTCGGAAACTTCTTTTGCTAAAAGCTCTGAAAGTTGAATCATTGAAGGTGGTATTTGTGGAGCTGTAATTTGTTGGACATCTGCCATAGAAGCATCCATCTTCAATGCAAGTCCACGTCCTTGTCCAGATAAGAACACATCAGCAGGATTAACCAAAGCGTTTTCTTTGTAAATCCATCCTGAATTTATCTGAGACTCGAGTATATCAAGCTCGATAGCACGCCTACGATTATAAAGATATTGAGCATCACGTAAACCGCGTACTACACCTTGAATACGCCAAGGAAAATAAGGCATCTGAGGAGCATAATAGCCCAATACAGGAACAAAAGGATAACTATCAATACCGCTAACTTGGGGTCCATCATACATCACCTTCCCTTGGACAACGATTGCCATTCTAACTGTCGGTATTTCTTGTTCAATCATAGTAACAGATGGATATGTATGTAAAAATAATTCAAGACGTTCTTCATCTTGAGATTTCCATTCCATTGTTTCACCAGTTTCAGAATCAACAAGCATCTTTTGCGTTCGATAATCACGATAATAGAACTCATCATAAGTTAGTAGATTCTTCATACCACAGTTATATGATTCTGCCATATATTGAAACTTGCCATCACGACCCGTACCTGAATCTAATCCTACAAGACCAAGTATTTCGTCAGTCTTATCAGGTAATATTGAAATACATTCTCTACTCGTAAGAAAAGATCTTTTCCATAAAGCATTACAATCAGAAAGATCAGTTTTTCTAAAATATGGATCTATTATAAAGCTGTTATATGAGCAGTTATCGACTTTTATATTTCCTGAAACAGGATCACTTCTATAATCAACCCAAATTTGTAATAGATTCATACCTGTAACTAAAGCACCATGAAATGCTTCTGAAATAGTTTCAAGTACGCCTTCTTGCTTATTAACCCACATCAATATTTTAGTAAATTGATCAGATGTCGTATCATCAGAATTCTCTACACCAACACATATAATCGATTTACGATTTCTTCTTTGGTGACCAGAAATCATATTAATAACACGTCTAATACGATTGAAATTGAATGATCTTTTTCTATTAGCTGGAAGATTTCCATAAAGATCATTCCATAGAGTTTGATCTCCTGCTTCAAATCTAGTATCAGTATCTGCTTCTGACCAAAAAGATTGATTTATCGTTATAGATTGCGCATAGAATGCTTCCATTCTTGCCAATACATCCTGATGCTTTTCATCAAAATACTGAGGACCTAATTGAGGAAATAAAATAGTACACCTCCTTGATATTGTAAATTTAAACATTCACAACAAAGATAGAGTATTATTAGGTAGTTTCGCTAGTTTTTACGTTGTGATGAAAACGGAATAAGCTTTTGATACTTAAGATGACACTTAAAGCACTTACTAGAATTACCACCGTGAACAAATTGAGATCGACCCATAGATTTAACTGTACCACAAACACATCGAGCTATAATCATAAGTCTTCCCATAGTTCGATCCTTTGGCTCTTCTATAATAGTCCAACTGCCATAAACATTTCCAACAAGACTCATCTACTCTCCTAAAATAAATATAATCCACTAGTAACTTTTCTCTTCCAAAGTTTTTTGAGTGTAGATTAATAAAGCTTTGTCATGTTGCAATCTTTTATATTGTTTTTGTAAATATAAAGGGCATGCATAATTAGGAATATGATTTACAAGATCATCTAATTGTTTTTCAATTTCTCTAATATGACTCTGCAAATCCATATTTATTCTTGATCGGGCACTTACAGCATCTGAATTCATACGTCGATACATATTTTCATTATATCTATCTTCACTGCAAGATTCATATGATCCATGAATAAAAAATGTAAATACCATTAAATCAAATAATATTATCAAAAAAAAACTTCGTTTTAACATTAGTAAATCCTATGATTATCATTAAAAAATCCATCACACTAATTAGTGTTTAGATACGCAACAGTTGCTTAGTTTATATTTCAATTCAAAGATTTCGTTCATTAAATCTTGCTCTCTTTTGTATGATTTATCTTTAAATTTTTGATAGTCATCCTTATAAGAAATTAGTTCTTGTTCTAATCTACAACAATAATTTTGAAGCCCCATTAAACGTTTATTTTTGTTTCTTTCATCGATAATTTCCTGCGTAATACGATTATTATATTCTCGACTTGCCTTCAACTTATCTTGAAATTCATTAACTTTACAAGATTTACATGTGAATAAATTCATATATTTTTTCTCTTTAAATTGATTAATATATTCTATGATTATCATTAAAAAATCCCTGTCCCACACCTAATCCATCACCACCATATCCTTGAGCTTGTCTATATCTTTTTTCCAATTGCTCTGGAGTTGTTTGACCATCTCGAGATCTACTTAAAGATAAAACTAAATATCTAAAAGCATCTGCAAAGTGACTTGAATTATCATGGAGAGGTTTCTCTCTATAAACTTTACGCTTTTCATCAAACTCTTGTCTATAATTCTCAAGAGCTTTGATTAATGGCTTACAACGATCTTCATCAAACCACATTTTAGGTAATGCAGATCGCACTGCTTCAATACCATCTTCAATGGACAACATAGGTAATGCAGATTTAGTTCCAGCTTCTCTTGTCTCAAATTTCAAACCCAGTTGTTTTGCTTTCTCAAGACGAGTTAATCCAGATCCAAATTCTTTAACTGCAATATCATGAGGAGCCCAATGCTTATCGTACTGATAAGGCTTATCCATAACAACATTGACATAATGCTCCAATCCTTCTTTGTTTTTCTCATAACAATCAATGATATGAACTACCTGACCTATGATCTGAAAAAATATAATACAAGTAGAATCACGAACACCAATATCCCAAGCTGTAGAAACTCGAAATTGTGGCTCCCATGGAATTTTACTTACTTGTCTATTAAGACGCAAACGATCAATATATTTTGCATAGTAAGAACCTTCAGCACCCTGATCAAATGAACAATAGTATTCCTGTTGCACCAAGTCGGGACTAACTAATCCATCATTAATATCTTGTTGAATGAGTTCAATGGGAATATGTTTTGTATCTGCAAGGCTGAGTTTCTGGCAAAACCATTCAGGAGATTGTTGAGCGATATTATATAAATTCCATAATTCATTTTTACCTCGTGGGGTTGATACGATAATAAGTGAACCTCCATTGCCATTAATAATAGGTAAAACAAACTTAAAACTGTCCGGATCAGCCAAAGCAAACTCACTAAAAACTACCATTCTAGGATTTGTACCTACAAGTGCTGTGTCATAACTATCAGATCCAATAATTTGGATAATACTACCATTAACTAGAGTTATCTTTTGTTCTTGAGAGTTAATAGTTTTAATTAAACTAGGAGGAATAAAATCAATAAAACGCATCGAATCATTAGTAATACTATCAAAAATAACTTTACGCCCTTGCGAAAAAGTTGGCAAACAATACATATATACGCCTACTTTTCTTAAAGCTTGGCGTATCATCAAATTCCAACAAACTATATCTTTGCCACTCCGACGACCCCAAACAAGAAGCATCTTCTTAAAACCTTTATTCTCAAAAGCATCGCACGCTTTAAGTTGGTAATCTCTAGGCTTAAACTTATCTAGATATATTTCAGTTGATACGTTCAATGATGCTCCTCTCCTTTTTATATTTCATTTCCCATTGCTTCTTAATTTCAGATCTTTTATTTATAAAATCTTCGGGATCTTTTAATTTCTCCAACTTTATTTCCCGCATATCAACAAGAGAGCTCCAGTAATGTGGATAGCAAATATCGTTAATACCCTTTAAACAATGTTGGCACAACAAACTAATCTTAACATGGGGTTTATCTTTTATCTTGGAACACTCAGGTAATTTTCCATCATCGCAACATTTAATGCAAAAACAATGAGGACAACCCCATCCAGGATTACAACAAGGAAAATCTACTCTCATTTCTTCATCCTCTCGTTACTATCATTCATTGTTTAATGCTTCTTCAAAGATACTAAAATTTGTTCAATCATGTCTTTATCACGAAGTAACATTACTCGAGTTGCATATAAATAGGTAGGACAGTTCGATTCTAACAAACGAGGTTTTAACATATCGATCTTTCTATCAATAACATGTAAACGTTCGTTTAAAATACGACTAGTTACTTCTCTATCATTTAGTATTTCATAATAAAAATCTTGATGAGAAGGTTCTGAACCTAACAAAGGTAAATAAAATAAAACAAACGCGTATAAATTCATCTTTGTTCTTCTATTGTTTCTCTTTGGGCTTTCCCCACATTTGTTCCCACTTTTGTTTACTCATTCCTAGAAACTGTAAACAGTCATCAATCTGGTCTTTATCCATCTCTATCATTTCGATAAGATCAAATTGTTTTTGTTCGTCAGTAATCTCTGGTCTATTCAACAACTTGCACCTCATTCTAATTATTTTCAGTCTCTTTACATTCAGCAACACATTGAATTCTATACTTTTTGAAAAACATACAATTCATTTTATACAAACATATATCCACTAAAGAATAGTGATGATCACACTTATTCTCTTTAATTTCACAATCTGCATGATGATTAGTTCTTCCAAGTTCAAACTTATTCAACAAGTTTCACATCTTCTAATTCACTAACAATATCTTCATCAACAGACTCAATAAATATAGCAGAAGTAATCAAGCTTTGAGTCGTATTACCATCTTCATCTTTGTGATTGAAAGATATTCCACCTTCAAACTTATAATCAAATTGTTGACCATCTTGTAGTGTTAATTTATAGACATATTGTTTCATTATTTTCCTATTGTATATAGACATTCTTTACGAAGTTGTTCGCTTTGTCCTTTCGTCATGTTTTCTAGAGATTCAAGAGATCGATCATACACCTCTTTTATTGTTAATCCATCCTCAGAAAAATAGGTAGGATATGCAATTGGATTTTTTAAATACTTATCCCACTCGTCATGTAAAATCACATAATTAGATTTTTTAGAGAGTTTCATCTATTTTCCAATTGGTTGCTTTTGTTTACATGAGTAACATTTACAAGTTGGACTGATAAGTTTATTTTCAATTGCCAATGCTTGATTTTTAATACAATAATCTACATATTCTTTAACATCTTTATTAAATAGTTGTGTAGCAACACTATGAGCAGGATGAATTACATCGTTAATGATCGTTAACATGTTACTCATAGTTTGAGCAGTTGCAAGCTGAGCAGGTGTCTTATCCTTTAAATTCTCTTCTTTTATATCAAGATTATTTAACTCTTGTCCCATAGCAGCCATATGTTGAAATGCTATTGAAACAACATCAGCTAAAATCATTTTCAAGTGTGTTGTACTATTTGTTTTATGCATTAATTTCCTTTTTTTATTCGTAAGTATTTCCAACATTAGCATTAACTTTAACTTGTCTATCGGTAGCAGTGTTTCTACGTATATTAGCAGCTACTTCTTCAGGTGTCTGCTTTGATGTTGATATTACTTCAACATCTCTATATTCACCACCACCTAACTGAAATCTTTCCATAATAACTAATTTAGCTTCTGATTTCTCAGCAACTGCTAAACGAGCTGCATTCGCTTTATCAATCTCTTGTTGAAAGACATAATCATAAAACCCTAAAGTCTTATGTACAGTTCCTGCATCAAATTTTCTAAATAGAGCTCCATTTTCACGACGTGCTGCAATTCTTCTTTTTGCATAATCATGAGATGCTTTCATTTCTGGAAACTTATGACACCAAGAGTAAAAAGTTTCAGTATTATATCCTCTAAAGTCATAAAAATCTGAAAGTCTAAGTGAATCTTCTTTTTCTGCCCATTGCTTTAAGTTAACTGCTTCTTGTTCAACAAATTTTCTTGTAGCTGGGTGATACTTCATTGTATGTATAGAAAAGTACTCTTCAATGACTAAAGTGCCTGTATCATAGACTTTTGGTTTAATATCGCTTTTATCATTGATATTGATATGTTTAGAGGTTTTACTTTTCGTCAACTTCTCCCCTTTTTTTGTTAAAGCCTATTGAAACTAAATATTGTTTTCGCATCAACGCCATATATCTTCTCAGCCGATATACTGGTAATTAATTTGTCATCATTATATAAGGCTCTAGTGCACACGTCCATAAGATACTTAAGCAGGTTGTCTAAATCACATCGACCATCATAAGGCTTATTAAGAAGTAGTTCTTTTTTCTTTTTAGAATAAGATTCAGGAATTTGAAAGATAAAAGTTACATCAAGATGAATTGGATCAAAGAACATAGATCGTTTACCATGTTGGTTTTTTATAGACATATAGTCTATAAGCATTTTAGACTTTTGATCGTTATAAACCCTACCCTTAGCGAACCTTGGTCTATGTAATGGGACTGGAGTTCCTAAAAGTTGATATTCAATCATTGTAGCTACTAGATATTGCAATAAACTTGTCCGTATATTTTTTATATATGTCATCAGCATGTAAGTTATGCATATTAAATCTTTTCTATGGTGTTTTTGGTTTCTCTTATCAAATAATCTATAAATGCCATTGATCCACGCTCTACCTGAGTCTTTAATTTATCATACATAGCTAATCTACGAGATATATCTGGTTCTCTTTTACACATAGAGATTCGCTCGTTCATCAAAGTTGAAGATATCTTGCCTGTGTTATGCGAAATAGCTGGTGGTTTTTCTACAACAGTCTTTGGTTTCACCCATTGCTTATACATACTCTCCCTTTCTTCAAGTTTGTAATGTAATTCACTTTCACGAACTGACCAATCAGACCATAAGTGTTTCTGTCTATTCAACCAATCTTCTTTCTTTAAAAATGGAGTTGAGTACAATCTCTTCTCTCTATAACTACTAATACTTGTATTAATTCTTTTAAATACATTTATTTTATATAATAGTGTGCGTTTTGGCTCAACGACAGCCTTTTTTATAAAAGATCTTAACTCATCTGCAATACGATGATAGGCACGGGTTAATCCAGTACACACATATCGCAAAGCCCAACGAACTTGATAATTACATAAAACTGCACCCAGAGAGTATATATTAGTTCTCCAACGTTTTTTACCACTTTTTATAATAAACAAACCTTGTTCCTCAAAAAACTTGAATGCAACGTTAACTGTTTCACGATTACATCCAACTGCTTTCGCTATAGTTGATTGAGAAGGAAAAGATATTTTATTGATATTGAGAGATCGAATAATGAAATTAATCATCTTTAATCGAAGTGGAGTATATCCCGATATATGCTCTGGCACGAATGTCGCAGGAACACTTGCTTTTAACATAAAAGCTATATTTAGATATTCTTTTGAAAAAGCTTGATTATTGCAAACAGAAATGTTATTATTCATATAAGTAAAACGCGAACGTTTATTCCTTTCGGGATCATTAGATTCATTGGTTTAACCATAGTGTTTCCTTAATTTTCCTTTGGTAGGGGGGATTTGGGTTAAAAATTTAAGACCAGGCTTAATTGCTTGGTCTTTTTTTCTTTCAATTCTCATCACATTTACTTTGATAGAATAACTAGATCATATAAATAATCAATTATTATCTTAGAAATAGACTGAGAAATGGACCGCAATTGAAATAATATTAAAAACGAGACCTAAAATTAAAAGATTTACTAAGAATTCTTCCATATGTACTGTTTTTATATTTATTTCAATAAAATCTGTAATAACTCCAATAACAATTAAAGCAATAAAAAATACAATTAATGTTGTATAATCCATATTTATTCCAATTCTAATACTGTATCTTCATGAAAGAAACATTCATAAAGTTTTTCAGCACTAATTTTAATTTTAAAATATTTCATCAACATTCTTGCAGATGTAAATTCATCCATACGCATAATATGAGAAGTAATACCAATAATATTTAAAAGTCCATGACATGCATCACAACTACCAATTTCACCACTTATCAATAAATGAGCAGGCAATCCATCTGGATTTTTTTCATCACTAATAATGGGGCATGAAACATTTTTTACATATACTGCATCTTGAATGCCATGAAAGTCTAATGGAGACCAGAAATTATTAAAAAAATTAGATTCCAATAAATCTTCTACAGATAATTGATCTTTAATTACTTCATAAAATTTATTATTTTTCATTTACTATCCTTATTCAACTTTATACATTAAACAAATCTATATCTAAAGCTTGAGCGATTAATATAACTGTTGAAAGTCTTGGATTTCCAAATTTCTCCATTTCAACATCTAATGACTTATACAGAGAATTAACTCCCAATCCAGATAGTTGAGCCAGTTTCAACATGCCAATTTTATTAGCTTCACTTCGCAATTTAGTTAATATTCTTTTTTGCAAAGCAAGACTTATTACTAAATTTCTATGAGTCATTTTCATGATTTAAATTCAGGTAATCCATTAGCGACGCTAAATCTATTAAATATCTTTATCCAACCATCAATCTCACTTGGATCAACTTCTCCAATATATTGCCGCAATTTATACAACTTCTTTATCTTCTTAATAATGAACTGAAACTCTTCTTTCTTTGATTTAAAACCCATATCTATCCCTATCCCCATGTGGAATAAATCTAAGAGATCTTTCTTTATAGTTCTTTCACTTCTTGGATTCATATCGCTCCAATTCTAGATATGATATTTTTCATAAATTCCCTCTAAATATCAAAAGTCATTTTTAATTTACTATCCTTATTCTAATTCTAAATCACCAACAGCAATACCTTGCTCTTCTAAAAAGTTAACAATTGAATATACAGTTCTTGGCTGAGTCTTTTTAGACTGTTTTAAAAACACCAAGTATGTATTTGTAGACATACCTATCTGCTTACTAAAGTCATGTAAATTAATACCCATCTTAAACCTACAAGATTCAACCATCTTACCCAACTCATTTAGTGTCATAATTCCCTTTCACTTTTAATATATATAAATATGATAACATAGTTGACATATATTGCAATATACATTACAATTATTATATAAGTTAAACCAGTTATAAAGAGAGAATATAACTATGGTAAAAATAAAAAAGTTTATTTGTATGTATTGCGAAGATGAATTTCCAATTACAGAATTAATAGAAAACACATTAACGCCAACTATGCTAGACATTTATAGAGGTAGAACAGAAGATAATGAATGTAATCTTTGTTGGCTAGATAACCAGTGTGAAGAACAGAAAGAACATGAAGGATATGTGTGGGATAATGATTTAATAGATCTTTATAACAAAATAACAATGGATAGAAAATATGGAAAATAAAGAATTAAGATCAGGCGAATCAGCAGTAGATTATTGTAGATTATGTAAGTGCCTATTAACATATGAAGAAGAAACAACTTGTCGATATTGCGTAATTAATATGGGTAAATAATATGAAATGCAAAAAACACAATATTCAATTACTCAAAATAGAAATAGACAAACCAATATCTTCAAAAAACTCTTTTTGTTTAATTTGTCAAAGTTATGATATGTCTAATGAATTATTTCCATACATACTAAAGAATATAGATTTATTAAAATCAGGTAAAAATGCCAACTTCATATTAGAACAACTCGAACATGTTTATGGTCTAACAAAATCATTACTGAAAGAACAAGAATGTTTATAGAAATTATGTTAGTTCTTATATTTTTGGCAGTTTTGGAATTTTAAAGGATATATAATGATACTAGATGTAACATTATTCATGATGACAGCATTATTATCGTGTTATTCATTTTATGAAATTTTATCATTAGGATATAAGATACAATGCTTGGAATCAGATCTAGCAGCGTTGGAATTAGATCTAGCAGCGAAGGAAGAGTTCGTAAGGAAATATATACGACTTCATGAAAGTGCAATTGAACAATTGAGAAACGCCATCAATAAAAAAATGCCTGAAAAAGATATTGAATATCCAATTCATACCAAGGTAGCTCAAGATATTAAAGATGAAACAGAAAGAATGAGTAAAAGATGAGTAAAAATGGATTATAAAATATTTTTGGCAGTTTTGGAATTTTAAAAAAGGGAGATTAATTTGAATACGAAAATATATTCGGCAACTACGCTTGGTATTAATGCCTTTTTAGTTAATGTAGAAGTTGATATATCTCATACTAATACAAGTTTTTCTATTGTTGGATTAGCTGATAAAGCAATCCAAGAAAGCAGAAAGAGAATTCAAACAGTTCTTAAAAATAACTTTATCGAATTAAAAGAAACTAAAATAACTATAAATCTTTCACCTGCAAGTTTAAAAAAAGAAGGAACTCTTTTCGATGTACCAATTATTGTGGGAATTCTACAAGCATTAGGTGATATCAACTTAACTGACCAATTTATGAGTGAAACAGTGTTTATTGGAGAAATATCACTCAATGGAGATATAAATAAAGTTAATGGAGCTCTACCAATAACCAATGATATGCAATTATTAGGCAAAAAAAGAATCATAGTTCCTTATGATAATGCTCATGAATCAAGTTTAATAGAAAACATAGAAGTAATAGCTTTAAGAAACTTTAATGAGTTATTTGATTATCTTAGAAATTATATTCAAATAACTCCTAGTTATTACGAATTCAAACAAACACAAAGAGAATACGCTGAAGATTATTCAGATATTAAAAGCCAAAATCATGCAAAAAGAGCTTTGCAAATATGCGGTGCAGGAAGACATCATATTGCAATGGTTGGTACGCCTGGTTCTGGTAAAACAATGCTTGCTAAAAGACTGCATACAATTATGCCTCCAATGACATTTAAGCAATGTGTTGATGTTACTAAGATATATTCTATAAACGGTAACTTAAAAAATAGCATTGTTGATCAAAGGCCTTTTAGACAACCGCATCATTCTATTTACCAAGCAGCTTTAATAGGAGGTGGATCAACTATCCCATCACCTGGAGAGATTAGTCTAGCTCATCATGGAATTCTTTTTTTAGATGAATTCACTGAATTTAAAAGAGATTCAATTGAAGGACTGCGTCAACCATTAGAAAGTGGATTAGTAGAAATATCTAGGGTTAATTACTCAGTGACTTATCCTGCAGATTTTATACTAGTTGCAGCTTATAATCCATGTCCTTGTGGATTCCTTGGAGATACTAAAAATATATGCACATGTTCTCCTATGGGGATTGCTCGATATAAAAATAAATTATCAGGTCCTCTTTTAGATAGAATTGATATCAAGGTACCTTTAAGTTCTATTTCATATGAAGAAGCAAAATCGTCTCACGATGATTCTATATCATCAGCAACATTGAAAGATGGAGTTAATAAAGCAATTGATAGGCAATTAAAAAGATTTAATGATGAAAACAGATTTAATAGCCATATGACAGTTCAAGAAATCAATGATTATTGCAAGATGACTTTAAAAGCAGAAACCATACTTCAAAAAGTATTCAATAAATTAAATATGAGTATGCGTAGTTATCATAAAATATTAAAAGTTGCTCGTACAATTGCAGATATGGAAGAATCAGATTTAATAGATGTCATTCACATAAAAGAAGCGATAATTTATAAAACATGATAAAAAATAATCAAAATGTTGAACAATTATTTGAAGAACTACTTGAAGAATCACCTTCGATTGTTAAAAATAAATCTCATGAAAAACTAGAAGATAAGATACATCAGCTAGGTAAAATTTCAAAAGATACTATTGGGTCTATATTTAATTCTCTCATGAAAGATCATAGTGAAGAATTAAAAGATAATGGAATTTTTGTTGGAAAGATATTTGGTAAGAGAACTGTTATGAGTGATATACCAATTACTAGAATGCAAGGCATGAGGAATTATATATTTTATAAATGTAAATGTTTTTGCGGGCAAGTAAAATATATACGATATTATGATCTTATATATGGTACAGGAACTCAATGTATACGATGCTCACAAGAAGAATTAATATATTTTATTGGACAAGTAGTAGGTAATAAAACAATTATTGATATAAAATTTACTGAAATAAAAAGTAAATTGCGTAAAGGATTTAGAAAAATCGTAAAATATAGATGTATATGTGGTGATGAAAGGTTGAGTAGACCATGGAATTTCATGAGAACAAAACAATGTAATATATGCGCTACTATAGAAAATGGAGAAGCTGTAGCATCAACCAGATTAAATGAAATCATAGGACAATGGAAAATATTAGAATTATGTCCTCACAAGAAAAATAAACAACGATATTATATAGTTCAATGCACTTGTGGTTATAAATGCAAACAAAGATATAATCGAATAAAAAATAAAAAATGTCCTGTGTGCCAATTTGGCCAAGGAATGAGATATATAGGATTATAAAATGATATTAGAATCACAAGAAAAAAATCACTTATACACAGCATTATCGCAAGCACAAACAGAATTTCCAACGATTAGAGTTAACCGTAAAGCATTTAAGAATGAATACGCAGATCTTTATGCAGTTCTTAAACATGTATATCCAGTTTTGTGCAAATATGGACTGAGTATTCGTCCATGGGGCGGTATGATTAATGGCGAGCAATGGGTTGGTGCAAGACTTATGCATAAATCTGGCCAATACGAAACGAATATTTTTAAGTTTGAGTCTGATCCATGTAAGAACCCAAACGATCAGCCTTCGCATAAAAAACAGGGTGCATTGACCTATTTTAATCGAAATCATATGAAGGATATGTTGGGAGTTCTTATTTCTGATGATCCAGAAGATGATGATGGACAAGGTAATAACATCGATAATAAAACTGAACATAGTTATCATGAATATATTACTCGTGATCAATTGATAGATATTGAAAATATATTACAGGGATATAAATCTATTGCAGAAGCATTGCTAAAAGGATATGGTATTTCAGAATTATCACATTTACCAAAAGATCAATATGCAAAAATCATTGAAGGTATACGAGTTCGTAAATCTGAATATGATAAAATAAAGAAATAACGGAGTGTTTATGGATGCTGGCATAGTTTTAGTACGTAGAAGTGAACCAACAGAACTTGATATAGCACCCTATGGAACACAGTGTAAAGTTATGGATCATTACGATGGTTTTGATATGTATTTACAAGTAGGATCTAATGAAGATCATCCTTGTTGGGACCTGTTAGGAAACTTTACAACAAAAGCTCATCCAGATCTTCTTAAAGACTTGATAGATGCAAGATTAAGAAAATATAGTCATTCAAATTAATTTCAATATAATAGATAAGAGTACTTATGTTTTGCATAATTATTTTTATCCTTTGTGTACCCATATCATACTTTCTCTCCAAGGTGTATGATATGGGTATTTTATTTAAACAGTTCTGTATTTTCCAACATTTGATTCTTACGCAATGTTTCCATATTACTTTTCAACAATAAAGATGAAATTAATTTCATTCTTAACTTTGGAGGTATAATGAATACATTTGTTCCCTGAATATTTCCCATATTTCTAGATTTATGCAAAACGGGACGCAATGTTCCAATTGTTGGTAATGCAACATGATTACCCTTTGATAAATCATCCATTATCATTTCAAATAGAACCGATAAAACTTCAAGAGATTTAGTTTTAGTTATATTAGTTTTTTCAGCCAATCTTTTCATCAAATCATATTTTGTCGTCTTCATAAAACTCTTCCTTCAATGAATATCGTAATAATATTCGGTTAATATATTTCGTAAATATCATATTTCTTTTTTTAGCGTTCTGCTCTAATAGTTCATACAATTTTGGAGGAACTTCAACCCAGAGCTTCTTTAAGCTTCTCGTTTTATTTTCTTTCATATTACCTTCCAATTAATATATGTAAACAGTGTACACAAATATTCAATATTAAATTACTAAACTACACTCATTACCTATAACATTGTAAAAATATCAATAATCCTTTTCTGGAGTTTTATAATGTCTGTAAAAACACAAACAAACAACAACCTAGCATATGGTCTAACAAATGCTTTGCAAAACCTTAGCCCTTTACCTAAAATTGCTAAACGTGCACCTTCTGCAACTGATGCTGGTGAAATTGGTCAATTATGGATTTACAATAATCAAGTATGGGTTTTTACATCTACAGGCAATTGGACACAAGCTGCTGCAGATGCTAATGATGGTACATTTACATCTTTAACTGTTAATGGTGCATCAGCTCTTAATGGTACAACAGTTATTACAACTGGTAACACTGCATTTACTGTAGCTTCTGGAACAGGTCCAATTAATATTGGTGTTGATGCTGCTACAAAAGCAATCACAATTGGTAATACAACTGGAACTACAGCTGTAGCAATTAACTCTTCTTCATCAGGTATCATATTGAATGCAAATTCAACAGGAGCTATTAGATTAATTCCTAATGCTACTGGTTCAGTTGCATACACATGTACAAATAGTGCTCGAGTTGGAACAGTTAACATTGTTATTCCAGCACCAGACATTGCAGTAAATGATGTGATAACTATCGTAATGACAAATACGCTTGTAGGATTAAGCACTCAAATGCTTGTAAGTTTAACTACAAATGATAGCAGTGGTGGATTATTACAGATTCAAGGTGTAGTTACTACATTCCAAACTGTTACAATTTCAGCTAAAAACGTTGGTAGTGCTGCAATAGCAAACTCAACAAGAAATATTGTTGTAGCATTTATGATCCTTGGTTAATAAAGGAATATTATGTCAAATAGTCAAGCATTACGAGCTACATCGATTGCAGTACAAACTGTTGCTTTCGGCTCTTTAACAAACGCTTTTGTTGCACTTGGTGCAGCAATGCCTGAACCAATTCGTATATTAAAGATTAACAATACAACAGATGCTGATATTTATATTTCATTTGATGGAACAACAAATAATGATGTTGTTGTTGCATCAAGTGGAATGGTATTAGATGTTACAACAAATAAAAGCGTTGAACAGGGTATGTTCTTAAAGCAAGGTACAGTTTTCTATGTGAAATATATTACTGCACCTACATCAGGAAACGTTTATCTCAGCGCTTATTATGCTGTTAATAACAACAAATAAAGGAGATATATAATGTCTCAAATTACAAGTTTTGGATCAGGTGGAGGTGGTGGTGGAAGTGGTGTTGTCACGTATAATTACACGCAAGTAACAACTACTCCTTATGTTGTATTATCGACAGATGAATTTTTGGGAGTTACAACAACTTCTCTTGCAATTACTATACTATTACCAAATGCTCCTGCAACTGGAAGAGTCTATATTATAAAAGATGCTACTGGATTTGCTGCAGCTCGAAATATTACTGTAACTACAGTTGGTGGAACAGTTCTTATTGATGCTTCTGCAACATTCATTATGAATACTGGATTTCAAGCTACCCAGTTTTTATTTAATGGCATTAAATACTTACCATTTTAAGGATGCACAATGTCATACAAACAAAGATCACCACTACCTATTACTGAAGGTGGTACTAATACTCAATCATTTGTTAATGCTTTTGGTATCGCTTATTATGATGGCGGTTCACTTAATACTATAGCTCCTGGTACTGCTGGACATGTTCTTACCAGTAATGGTGCTTCTCCTGCTTCATTTCAACCTGCTAGTGGAGGTGGTGGATTTACATGGAATAATACTACAACTGCAACTCAGGCAATGGCAGTTAGCAATGGATATGTTTCAAATAATGGAGTAACACTGGTAACATTTACATTGCCAGCAACTGCCACAGTAGGACAAATAATTGCTGTACAAGGATCGGGAAGCGGATTATTTACAATTGCACAAAATGCTAGTCAAACTATTCATTTCAATGCTGTTAATTCTACAACTGGTGTTACTGGTTCAGTATCATCAACAAGTCAATATGATTCAATAATGTTAATTTGTAACATTGCAAATACTGATTGGGTTGTAAATCAATCAACTGGTAACTTAAGTGTTGTATAGTTAATAATATTATGGAGCGTTGAAATAACGCTCCATATTGAAAAGGGAATTTGAAATGGCAACAATAACAAATAGCATTTGCTCTAATAACAAAGCAATAAATATTCAATCAGGTACAGGCCCAATTAATATCGGCACCAATGCTGCAGCAACTGCAATTATAATTGGTAATACTTCAGGAGCAACAGGAGTAACAATTAATCTTGGTAGTTCTGGTCTAGTAATACCATCTTTTAATTCATATGGATCTCTAGTAAATACATCATCAGGACTTATAAGTGTAGCAACTGCTGGAATTGCTGGAACTATATTAACATCAAATGGTACTTCAAGTTTACCAACATATCAAAATTTAACTTCCGCAAATGTACCTGTTGATGGTACTACAATATCTAACACAACAAATGTCCATGCAACAGGAATATTTAGTTCAGCAATATCAACCGCCCCCTTCAATAGCAATGTAGTTACTCCAGGATTCACAGCAACTTTAACAGCTGGAACTTCAATACAAAATAACTTGGGTTATAATATTCTTGTTAATATATGCGTATCCGTTACATCTTCTACATCAGCTACAATTGTATTAGGAGTTGGATCAGCAACAGGTCCTACAACAAACACAGTCATTCCATCTTTTACTGTTGCCGCTGCAACTCAATTTACATTTAGCGCTATTGTTCCAAATCAATATTGGTTACTAGTTAATACCACTGGAACAATTGTAGTTGCAGCTATTACTACACAATCTTGTGGAATATAAGGAAATAATATGGCAACAGTAACTAATAGCATTTGTACAAATAATAACGAAATTGATATTCAATCAAATGGTGGGAATATTAATATTGGTACAAATATATCTTCAACATCAATAACAATTGGAAACGCGACAAGTACAACAGGCATAATTGTAAATTTAGGAAGTTTGGGTTTTAAAATTCCTTCTTTCAATACATATGGATCTTTATTTACAACATCATCAGGAAATGTAAGTATAATTTCTGCAGGTATTGTCGGATCAGTTATAACATCAAATGGTAGTTCAAACTTACCATCTTATAAAAATATTCCAATATCTGTTGATGGAATTACTATATCTGACCAAGTATTTGTAAATACTGGTTCGACATTAAATGCTGGAGCTGGACCAAGAGGAATGACGTCATATATTATCAATGGCAACCAGTATATATCTGTTGTTGCTTCTTCTGTAAACACATTTAGCACATATGTATGGAATGGAACTACCTTTGTTTCAATTGGCGCATCTGTTGCAACAGGAAATACTCCAATTGGTATAACCTCTTATGTTATTGGTGGTACTCAATATATTTCTGTAACCAATAGTGCATCTAATACATTTAGTACATACTCATGGAATGGAACTGCTTTTGTTTCTATTGGTGCTGCCGTCGCAACAGGAACTGTCCCAGCTGCAATGACATCTTATATTATTAGCGGTACTCAATATATTTCTATCATAAATACTACAAGTGCTACTATTGGTACATATTCATGGAATGGAACTACTTTTGTTTCTATTGGTGTTGCCATTTCAGGAGGTAGTACAAGCACAAATCATAATATAATAACTTCTTACATTATTGGATCAACTCAATATATTTCTGTTGCAGTACCAGCTTCAAATTTATTTGGCACGTATTCATGGAATGGAACTACTTTTATTTCAGCAGGAACAACTTCTAGCACTCTTGCTCAAGGAATAACATCTTATTCTATAAGTGGTACACCATATATATCTGTTACTAATACCAGTGCTAATACATTTAGTACATATTCATGGAATGGTAGTTCATATGTACCAGTTGGTTTACCAACCCCAACTTATATTTTAACACAATATATAACCTCTTATGTTATTGGTGGTACTCAATATATATCTGTAACTAATAATACATCTAATACATTTAGTACATACTCATGGAATGGAACTGCTTTTGTTTCTATTGGTGCTGCTGTCGCAACAGGAACTCTCCCGACAACTATAATTTCTTATAATATTAACAATAATCCATATATTTCACTTATTTCAAGTGCAGTTGTTAACACTTATTCTATGTCTAATATACTAAGTATGAAGGGCGTATTTAATGCAGGCATTTCTACAAATCCAGTAAATAGTTCTATTGCTACTGCAACATTTATTACTTCCATGACATCTGGAACATCATATCAAAACACAACTGGATACGATGTATTAATAAACATATGTGTATCTGTTAATTCAGCTACAAATGGTGTAATTAATCTTGGGGTAGGAATTGCAACTGCACCTACAATTAATATAGCTATAAGATCATTTACTTCAGCTACAGCAGTTGTAAAAACATTTCAAGCAATTGTTCCTAATAATTATTTTGTACGAGTAACAGCAACAGGGACTATATCAGTTGCTTCTATTAATGTTCAATCATGTGCAATGTAATATATTTATAGGAGTGTATTAGGAGTTTATAATGACAGAGCAGAAAACGGATACTGAAATAGATATTCATATATTACATGATTTCAATTAG
>Ga0247813_10000442_pt1 | contig 39593 bp, 37 predicted proteins | sample UWRJL169409C1_FD_180719 | JGI IMG/M metagenome (GOLD analysis project Ga0247813, IMG submission 180719) | Plant litter microbial communities from Arlington Agricultural Research Station in Wisconsin, United States - UWRJ-L169-409C-1 | ecosystem: Environmental > Terrestrial > Plant litter >... | reverse complement strand
GTTTACTTCTTCCATCAAAGCATTCAGCGATTTCGAAATATCTCCTTTGTTTCTAAAGTCAATTTTATAACCAAATTTAGCAATTACGGTTTGCATCGCAATTAACTTGTCTTCGTTTGGTTCATCGTGAATTCTGTAAATGAACGTTTTCTTTTGTTTTCCAATGTATTCAGCCACTTTTCTATTGGCCAAAAGCATAAATTCTTCAATTAGATGATTGGCATCTTTTGACACTTTAAAGTATACTCCTTCTGGTTCTCCTTCAGCATCAAGATTGAATTTTACTTCTACTTTATCAAAAGAAATAGCACCATTCTGCATTCTTTTCTTTCTCAAAATCTTCGCTAATTCATCTAATTTTAAAGTAGCCTGAGTAATTTCATCGGAAACCACATATGATTCTCCGGTAATTGAAATATCGAGCGGAATTGTACTATTCTTTGTTTCAATGATATATTGCGCTTCTTCATAAGCAAATCGCTGATCTGAATAAATTACAGTTCTGCCAAACCACTGGTTAATAACTTGTGCACTTTCTGAAACTTCAAAAATTGCAGAGAAAGTATATTTCTCTTCCTGCGGACGTAACGAACACGCAAAATTAGATAAAACTTCCGGAAGCATTGGCACTACTCTATCTACTAAATAAACAGATGTGGCACGTTGATAAGCTTCATCATCAAGGATTGTTCCTTCTTCTAAATAATAAGAAACATCGGCAATATGAATACCAATCTCGTAGTTTCCATTTTCTAACTTTTTGAAAGACAAAGCATCATCAAAATCTTTTGCATCTTTTGGATCTATCGTAAAAGTAAGCGTATCTCGCATATCACGACGTTTTGCAATTTCAGATTCCTGAATCGAAGTATCTATTTTTTGTGCAAAGACCTCTACTTCTACCGGAAAATCTGCTGGCAAACCGTATTCGGCCAAAATAGCATGAATCTCAGTATTGTGTTCTCCGGGTTTTCCTAAAACTTTAATTACAGATCCAAACGGACTATCAGCTCTTTTTGGCCAGTCTTCAATTGTAACCAATACGACATCACCATTTTCTGCGTCTCCAATTTTATCCTTTGGAATAAAAATATCTGTATACATTTTAGGATTTGCTGTCGATACAAAAGCAAAATTTGCCTGAATGTCAATAACTCCAACAAACTCTGTTTTATTTCTTTCTACAACTTCAATTACTTCACCTTCAGGTCTCTTTCCTTTTCGTCTGTTATAAACATAAACCTTTACTTTGTCTTTGTCTAACGCACGATTCAAATTATTGGTTGGGATAAAAACATCTTCACTAAAATCCGGACAAACAAAATAGGCCGTTTTTCTGCTGGTCATATCAATTGTACCTTCGTAATAATCCTGACTTTCTGCTTTTACTAAATATTTCCCTGGTTCAGACTCTATAATTTTTTTTGAAGCAGCCAGAATTTTTAAATCTTTTATAATCTGGTTTCTGCTATTTGTATCATCAAGTTCAAGCTTTGCGCCTATCTGTTTATAATTGAATGATTTATTAGGACTTTGCGATAAAATTTTAATTATTTTACTCGAGAAATCACTCTCTTTCTTTATCGGCTTTCTAATTTTCTTACTCATATATCTTTTTCTTAAAAAGTTAAAATTACAAATAAGATATCAGATAATGGATTTTAACAAATAAATTATTAAAATTATAACTTTCAAACGTCATTTGTAATCTCAGATTTAAATTTAGTGCCAGCCACAAATTTTAACTAAGACTCATTTCGTATCTTTATAAAAAGACTCATTATGGAAAGCTTTAAGACCATCGCTATATTTAATTATCTGCACGAAACTGTGGTTCTAAAACACTTATTAGATCAGGAAGAAATTCCATATTATTTTGAAAACGAAATGACGCTTTCTGTCGTACCAATGTATACTTCGGCACTCGGTGGAATCAAACTTAGAATTCATCCCAACGATTTCGAACGAGTTCAGCAAATTCTTGACAATCTCAATAATCCACTTCAAATCGTTTAAAAGGTTTCTTTTTTCATTCTAAAATTTTTTTTTCTCTTTTCAAATTTTAAAGTTGTCAACATATATTAAATACAACAAAAAAGAAATTTTAAATTTAATTAATTTTTGATGGTTATTATAGCGTGTTAATATGTCGTATAAATTTATTTTTAAAAGTATTGAAATGAAGTTTCTCTTAGTTATATAGAGTTATCAACATACTTATATTTTGTTAAACGATTAGTTTTTAAGTCTTTTTCAATTTTAATTAACAATGGTTGACAACCAAAAATACATTCAAATTGTAGATAAGTTCATATGTTGATATTTGTTGAAAATAGCATTTTTGATATTGATAACTTTTCTAAAAATTCATCAAACTTTATTAGGATTTTTGATTCCGGTTTTGGATTAGGTTTTTTTTCGACACAACCAAGAAATACTTCTAATTTTCTATCTCAACTTATCAACAAATAATGTTAATTTAAAGTTAACTGAATATCAACGAATTAGCTTTTACTATTAACATCGCACAATTTTAACAAAAATGTTATTTATTACTAATTGATTATCAGATTATTATATAATATTAACATTGTTAATAAGTGTTAATATTTTGATATAATGCAAGTTATAAAACGAGATTTCTTTGCTGTTAATTTGACGAATGTACACGAATTATATTGATTTGTTAAATTGTTTATTAAAACGATATAAAGAAAAAATTAGTGAAAAGTAGGGAAACTTATGGCAAACATTTATTAATTGAGTAAATTTGCCAATACACAACTTAATAGTATTTAAAATGAAAATTTCGATAGGAAACGATCACGCCGGACCAGATTATAAAAAAGCAATTGTTGCGATGCTTAAAGCAAAAGGATATGAAGTAACGAATTATGGAACAGACTCTGAAGATTCTGTGGATTACCCAGATTTTGGACATCCGGTTGCGAATGATGTATCTGAAGGAAAAGCTGATTTTGGAATCGTCATCTGCGGAAGCGGAAACGGAATCGCAATGACAGTGAACAAACATCCAAAAGTAAGGGCGGGTTTATGCTGGACTAAAGAGATTGCTTATTTAACACGTTTGCATAATGATGCTAATATTGTAAGTATTCCAGCGCGTTATACTTCTATTCCGCAAGCAGTAGAAATAGTTGAAACGTTTTTAGCAACTGAATTTGAAGGTGGAAGACATCAAAACAGAGTAAATAAAATTGCTTGTCAATAAAATAAAATATGGGCCACAACCATAATCATCACGGACATAATCACGGTCATGAAGTAACAGGCAAAAATTTATCAATTTCAATTATCCTGAATATTGGTATTACGGTTGCGCAAATTATCGGAGGGTTTATTTCCGGAAGTTTATCTCTTTTATCAGATGCGCTTCATAATTTTAGCGATGTTATTTCTTTGATTTTGAGTTTTGTGGCGCACAAACTGGCCAAAAGAAAGCCAAGTTCTGCCAGTACATTCGGTTATAAACGAGCCGAACTTCTTGCCGCGTTTATAAACGCGGCAACTTTAATTATTGTTGCCGTTTTCTTGATTTACGAAGCAATTGTCAGATTTTCTGAGCCCGTAGTTATTGCTTCTAATCTTGTTATATGGCTTTCTGTTTTAGGAATTGCCTTCAACGGGTTTTCTGCCGTTATTCTAAAAAAAGATGCTGATCATAACTTAAATATGAGATCGGCTTATTTGCATCTTTTTACAGATATGATGGCATCTGTGGCTGTTTTAGTTGGCGGAATTTTAATGAAGTACTTTCAGTGGTTTTGGGTGGATAGTGTAATCACGCTTGGTATTGCGATTTATTTGATTTTTATGAGTTTCGATTTATTAAAGTCGTCTACAAAAATGCTTTTGCTTTTTACTCCAAAGGATTTAAATATTGAAGAAATTGCAAAAAAAATCCACGGCGTTACCGGAAACCATAGATTATATCATATTCATCTCTGGCATTTAAACGATAACGAACTTCACTTTGAAGCGCATTTAGATTGTCAGGAAAATATCTCCATTTCAGAATTTAATAAAATTGTTATTGACATTGAAGAAGTCTTATTTCACGATTTCAAAATTAGTCACTGCACCATTCAGCCTGATTTTGGTAAAAACTGCAGCAAAGATTATATTTTTCAGGAAGGATAATTCGTTTATTTTGAATTAAAAGTGTCAAAAAAAATCGGGTGCTCCGCACCAATAAAAAGTAAACCAGCCCGGCGGATTATATTATTTGAGAATTAGATCCTTAAATTAAATTCCAAACTAAAATCACAATCTGAATCAGGAAAATTCCGGAAAATTTGACAATAAAAGAGGTTTTACTCGTTTTATGTCTAAACAGCAACATTGCGAATAATAAACCAATAGATCCTCCAATAGCAGCTAACAAAAAAAGTGTATTTTCGGAAACTCTGTGTTTGTGTTTTGTAGCCAAATATTTGTCATATCCAGCTATTACAAAGGTCAAAAAATTTATAATTAAAAAATACGCGAATAAAACTTGCATAGGCTTAAAATTAAAAACAAAGATATTATTTTAGCGGAATTATTGATTTATTTACTTTGTAATTTTAACAAGTAAATTATATCAATTTGTAATTAAGAAATTATTTCATTAAAAGTTATGACTAATATTCAATTCATTGCCAAGACTGTTCAAACAGCAGCTATTAACATTCAAAACACGGTAAAACTGTTAGAAGAAGATTGTACAATTCCCTTTATTTCCCGTTACCGAAAAGATACTACAGGAAATCTTGACGAAGTTCAGATTGAGCAAATAGCAAAACTACATAAAGAATATGAAGCGATTGTAAAACGTAAAGAAGCGGTTTTAAAATCGATTGAAGAGCAAAAGGCACTTACGCCTGAATTGAAACAGAAAATTGAGCAAAGTTTTGATTTACAAGAAATAGAAGATTTTTACCTTCCCTATAAAAAGAAGAAAAAAACAAAGGCCGATGTGGCGCGCGAATTTGGTTTAGAGCCTTTGGCTAAAATTATCATGTCTGAAAATGATGTTGATGTCGATTTTATTTCGACTCAATACATTAATGAAAATGTGATTAATGAAGAAGCTGCCATGCAAGGTGCACGCGATATTGTTGCCGAGTGGATTAACGAAAATATTTATGTTCGTAAACAATTGCGCCGATTATTTAACAGAAAAGCAACAATTGGAACCAAAGTCGTTAAAAAGAAAAGTGAAGAAGAAGGCGCGCAAAAATTTAGTCAGTATTTTGATTGGGAAGAACCTTTGACAAAAGCACCTTCGCACCGATTATTAGCGATGCTTCGTGCAGAAAACGAAGGCTTTGTTAAGATGAAAGTTGAGGTTGATATTGATGAAGCGTATGATGTTATTGATGAAATTATCATTAAAAAACAAAATAGTACAACGGCACATTTGCAATTAGCAATTGAAGATAGTTACAAAAGATTGTTGAATCCGGCGATTGGAAATGAAACGCTGCAGGAAGCAAAAGCAAAAGCGGATGCCAACTCCATTCAGGTTTTTGCCAACAATTTAGGTCAGTTATTACTGGCGCCGCCTTTGGGCGAAAAGCGAATTCTGGCAATAGATCCCGGATTTAGAAGTGGCTGTAAAGTGGTTTGTTTAGATGAAAAAGGCGATTTGTTGTACAACGAAACCATTTATCCGCACGCACCTCAAAATGAGGAAGCAATGGCAATCAAGAAAATCCGTTCGATGGTAAACGCCTATCAAATTGATGCGATTTCTATCGGAAATGGAACCGCTTCGAGAGAAACGGAATTTTTCATAAAAAAAATCGCTTTTGATAAACCGCTGCAGGTTTTTATCGTTTCTGAGGCAGGAGCTTCGGTATATTCGGCATCAAAAATTGCACGTGAAGAATTTCCAAATTACGATGTTACCGTTCGTGGTTCGGTTTCTATTGGAAGACGACTTTCAGATCCGTTGGCAGAATTGGTAAAGATCGACCCGAAAGCCATTGGCGTAGGCCAATACCAACATGACGTGGATCAAACAAAATTAAAAGAAGAATTAGACAATACAGTAATTCGTTGTGTAAACTCGGTTGGAATTAACATTAATACAGCGAGTAAACATTTACTAAGTTATGTGAGTGGAATAGGTGAGAAGCTTGCTGAAAACATCGTACAATACCGCTCAGAAAATGGTCCGTTTGAAGACAGAAAACAATTGAAAAAAGTGCCTCGCCTGGGCGATAAGGCATATCAGCAAGGTGCGGCTTTTATTCGTATTTCGAATGCTAAAAATCCACTGGATAACTCAGCCGTTCATCCTGAAGCTTATCCGGTTGTCGAAAAAATGGCAAAAGATTTAAAGCTTTCTGTAAACGACTTAATTGCCAATAAAGAAAAAACAGCCCTAATTAAGGCCGAAAACTATATTACTCCTGAAATTGGTTTACTTACATTAAAAGACATCATAAAAGAGCTTGAAAAACCTGGATTAGACCCAAGAAAATCAGCAAAGGTTTTTGAATTTGATGCTAATGTGAAATCGATTAAAGATTTAAGAACCGGCATGGTTTTACCTGGAATTGTAAACAACATTACGAACTTTGGTTGTTTTGTTGATATCGGAATCAAAGAAAGCGGATTGGTTCATATTTCTCAATTAAAAGCCGGTTTTGTAAGCGACGTAAACGAAGTCGTCAAATTACACCAGCATGTTGATGTAAAGGTTACTGAGGTTGATGAGGATAGAAAGAGAATTCAGCTGACTATGGTATTGTAGAAATTCCAATATTTTTAAAGTCAAATTCCAAAATTGACATCATAAATAAAAACTCCCAAATTACAATTGTAGTTTGGGAGTTTCTCTTTATAAATTACTTTAGAATAACTTTCTTAGTAATACTTTTATTTTCGTTTGTAATTTTTATCAAATACAAACCTGAAGAATGATTTGCTAAATTAATTTCGGTACTTTCTGCGTTTGTTTTTTGTTCTGAAATTATTTTTCCTTGTGGAGAAATCACTAAAATCGTTGATTTTTCCGGAGCAAAAACGGTGAATTTATCCGCACTCGGATTTGGGTAAAGCGTAATAGTAGATTTTTCGATATCAAAATTTTCAGTAGACAGAGTAGCTGTTGGAGGTAAATAAAAATTCCCTGTTAGTAAAAAGGAATAAAGTGTTTTTAAAGTTTGATTAAAATAACTGTTTGGCTCATTCAAATTGTTTAAGTCCGTATAAGAAGTATTTAAATGTGCTTGATTTTCTCCCGCCATTGCAGCGCAGGCAAAAGCACCAACAAACGTAGCATTGTGCCATTGTCCGCGTAAAGAACCGTCTTGATTATAGCCGTCTTTGATGTTTGCAGATCCGCCAAGATTGATGCGTACAAAGTCGGATGATTTTTTAGAATATGTTTTAGCATCAGCATTTCCATGCCACAAATAATCTACCGCAATACGCCAAGGGGTTCTTGCAGCATCATAGGTATAGCTTTTTCCTGCGTTATTATATCCTCCCGCTTGAGAAGAATAAGCTCCCGACTCTGTACACCAGTCAGAAACCAATCCGCCAACAGCATTGTTAACAGTTAAATTATTGTTGATAATTGCATACGATTTTGCAGCAACCTGATTCCAAAAAGTAACATCATTTGTAAAAGTTCCAAAAGCTCTGTAATAAGCAGGCGAAAAATAAGACGGATTTGTGATTTGGCTTCCGCCGAATTGATCTCCGGGTTTTAAGACAAAAGTATTGGCTTCAATTTCATGAGCTTTTACAGCGGCAATTAATGTTTTAGCATCTGTTTTATAATTGATATTTGCTGTGCTTCCCCATTGATAATCGGCAACGATAAGAGCAAATGCCACATCCAGTTCAGCATCTGTTGCACCATTTGCACCATCAACTCCTGAGCAGCCATTAATTCTCCAGTTCATAACACCGTTTGAATTGCGATTGTCTTTATAATAAAGCCAAAGACCATCAAAAAGGGTTTTATCAGCCATATAGACTGAAAGTAACATTCCATAACCAATTCCTTCAGAAACAGTTTGAGATGGATTGTCAAATTTTATTCGTTTTCGTTGATTTGCACAATCTTCAACAAAATTAGTTTTCCAGATGTCGTAGTTGTTCTTCGCATCCTGACTACTTTTGTTTGTTGCCGCAATACCATATAAATAGGATTTATTTGCGGGAAACGGCTGCGTTTGAGAATGACTTTTGAGGCACAAAAATGCAATACTTAATAGAAGTAGGTTTTTCATATTATTATTTATTTGATTTAGGGACCATAAAAGTAAGATTTTTTAGATATAAAAAAAATCCCAAACAACAATTATAAATTGTTATTTGGGATTTTAAATAAGTTGAAGGTTACTATTATTTAATTTCTTCCTCTTCTTTTTTTACAGCAGGTGCCGGTGCAGTATGATCGTCTTTAGCAGCATTCTTAAATTCCTTAATTCCGCTTCCTAAACCTTTCATTAATTCTGGAATTTTTTTACCTCCAAAAAGTAATAACACAATACCTACTATAACGAGGATTTCTGTAAGACCTAATCTTCCCATGGTTGTATATTTAATGCCGAAGCAAATTAATTCATAATTTTGACGCAAAGTTATATAGAATATACGAAGTACAACTGCTTTTGGTTTAAAAATTTATTTTTTAGGGCGTTAAATATTTTATAAAATCACTATATTAATACATTTCAAAAATTTTATGTGTTATTAACAAGGTGATTAATTATTATATTTGCGAGTATATCTAACAGCAATGGCAACTAGAAAGCGCGATTTACGGAAAAAATTATATACCAAAAATCGATTGGTAATTTTGAATGAAGATAACTTTGAAGAGCTGTTTTCATTTAAATTGACCTTAATGAATGTTTTTGTTGTTTTTTCGCTAGGCGGAATATTCTTAATATTAGTAACCACTTTTATTATTGCTTTTACGCCATTGCGAGAATTTATTCCGGGATATTCTTCGACCCAGTTAAAAAAGAATGCGACACAATTAGCCATAAAATCAGATTCATTATCTGTTGCTTTACGTAAAAATGAAGCATATATAAAAGGAATTCAAAAAGTATTACGAAGCAAACTAAATTATGCAAAATTTAATAAAGATTCTATTTTATCAGAAACAGAAGAAACGCCTCACCTTGATATGAAAGCTTCTGAAGAAGAACTTAAATTGAGAGAAGAAGTAGATACGATAGAGCAGTCAATTAAAAAAACGGCTAAGAAAAATAAAAAAGCCAAAAAATAATCAACATAAAAATGTCAATCAAATCAGTAGCAGCAAAATTATTTGCCGGCAAAATATACCATAAAACCAAAACTTGGGCTAATAAACCTGTTGAAACTCAATTGGCTGTATTTAAGAGTTTAATTAAAAATGCAAAAAATACAGCGTTTGGTATTGATCATCATTTTGACAAAATAAAAAACTACGATGATTTTAAAAACCAGGTTCCGGTTCGCGATTACGAAGATTTAAAAAGCTATATAGACAAAGTTAGAACCGGCGAAAGTGATATTCTCTGGAAAGGAAAACCACTTTATTTTGCTAAAACATCAGGAACAACATCCGGAGCAAAATATATTCCGCTGACCAAAGAATCAATGCCGTATCATATTGAAGCTTCGAGAAATGCCATATTACATTACATACATGAAACGGGAAATGCCGATTTTGTAGACGGTAAAATGATTTTCCTGCAGGGAAGTCCCATTTTAACTGAAAAACACGGAATTAAATTTGGAAGATTATCTGGAATCGCGGCGCATTTTGTTCCGAAATATTTGCAAAAAAACCGAATGCCATCTCTGGAAACCAATTGTATAGAAGATTGGGAAACTAAAATAGATGCGATTGTTGACGAGACCATCGATCAGGATATGACTATTATTTCAGGAATACCGGCTTGGGTTCAAATGTATTTTGAGCGATTACAGGAAAAAAGCGGCGGAAAAAAAATAGGGGAATTATTTAAAAATTTTCAATTGTTTATTTACGGCGGAGTTAATTACGAACCGTATCGTGCAAAGTTTGAAAATATGATTGGAAGAAAAGTCGACAGCATTGAGTTGTTTCCGGCCTCTGAAGGTTTTTTTGCTTATCAGGACTCTCAAAAAGAAAAGGGAATGTTGTTGCTCTTGAATTCAGGAATTTTCTACGAATTCATTAAAACCGACGAATTTTTTACAGAAAATCCCAGAAGATTTACAATTGGAGAAGTAGAAACAGGAATAAATTATGCTTTGATTGTTTCAACAAATGCGGGACTTTGGGGTTATAATATAGGCGATACTGTTCAGTTTACGTCTTTGTTTCCTCATAGAGTTATCGTGTCGGGCCGAATTAAACATTTTATTTCTGCTTTTGGAGAACACGTAATTGCAAACGAAGTCGAAAAAGCAATTAAAGAAGCCACAGAGTCAACCCAAACTGTTATAAGCGAATTTACGGTTGCGCCACAAATAAACCCGCCGAGCGGATTGCCGTATCACGAATGGTTTGTAGAATTTGAAAATGAACCGGAAGACATGGAAACTTTTGCAGAAGCAATTGATAATTCGATGCGAAAACAAAACATTTATTATGATGATCTGATTACCGGAAATGTTTTGAGAAAAGTAGTGGTAACGAAAGTGTCTAAAAACGGATTTCAGGATTATATGAAGTCGCAGGGAAAACTGGGCGGGCAAAATAAAATTCCGAGATTGTCGAATGATAGAAATATTGCTGATAATTTGAAGTAGAAGATAGCCTCGTAAATTTATGAAATACAAATATCATCTAAGGCCAGGATATCAATCTGAAGATTTACTAATTGAAATATTTTATGGCACTGAAAATGAAAATTTTTTCTCCGATTTTTTTGATTCTATTGCAAAAATAAATCCAGAAGTTGAGAAAATGACTGACCTTTGGATGAATGACGAATATATATTTTATGTTAATTCAGATATTGGTGCGTTTTCGATTTCAAAAGACATTTGGGATCTTGTGTTTATAATGTCAGATGATAATCAGGAATGTCTTGAAAAAATAAATTTACTTTTACTAGAAGATAAAAATTTTCAAAAAGTAGAAGTCAATTTTGAAAATTATAAATGACAATGAATAATTAATACTTTAAAATAATCAAAATAATAGAGATATTGCAGATGATTTTAAATAGAAAAATAAAATAAATTCTTCTTCTTAATTTTATAAATAACAGTAAATAAGTTAATTACTATAAAAATTATATTCTAATAACAGTTTAGTAATGCCGATCTTTTGTTGAGGTAATGTTTTAAATTCCTATTTTCGCCAAGCTAAATAATACTCAGATTAATCTTCTAAAAGGAAGATTTTTTAAAATAATAATACATGAAAGAAACCAAACATATATCAAGATCAAGAGCGCAGGAATCATCTGCGGCGATTGAAAAAATGTACATTACAATGCGCCACTTATTCAACCGTGGTTTTTATAAACCAATGGGAGTTTCGGGCGATAGCTTACGCGAGTCATTATTGGCACTGCGTCCGGAAATTTACGGAAATATAGGCGAAGAAAAAGTAGAACTTAACGGGCTTTTGTACGTTATAGAACGTTTGCCGATAGGAATTGAGCAATGCCGTTTTATTAATTTAACTTCGGATGAAGGCTATTCCAAATCGCATTTTCAGGCAATTGTTCCTCCAAAGAGAAGAAGAAATTGTTACCGAATTGATGAAGAACAAATGAATGTTGAAATCACGCGTGGAAGATCTGATATCTACGATATTTTGACGCATTTAACTTTTATTTTTATCGAGTCGCATAAAATAAAAAACAGAGTTTTATTAGACGATGGAGGCGAAGTTTCGCGCGATTGGCTAAAATTAGAACAAGCGGTTTTACAGACTAAAAAGCTTTCTCAAATAGAAAAAGAAAAAGCAATCTCGCATGTGGCTAATATTTTAGCCAGAACATTTGAAGAAGTTTTAGATATTTATGACGCTTTTGGATCTGAAAATGCTCCGGATAGATTCCTGCATGTTATTTACTGGTTAGGAAAATTAGCAATCGAAGAATTGATTGATAATAATAAACGAACGATTACTTTTAGTCCCGTTTTGCGAGAACGTCTTGGACATCATATTCACGGTGAAATTTGGGCAACGAACATCAAGGAAGTTTTAAAAGCAAATGATCTTTTAAAACGCCCAATTCACGTAATAAGCGCGAATATGCACAGCGTAATGAATTCGATTTTTGCAACACCGTTGTTGAAAACGAAATTCAAGGACAAATCTGATTTCTTTATTTATGAAGAATTGAGCAAGTCCGGCGCTAAAGAAGTTAGGGCACAGGTTGAAGAACTGGCCTTAAAAAACGGAATGATTTCGTTACCGGATAGTTCAGGGACAAATATTGATGTTCAGATTTTTGACACAGCCAAAATTGACTGGTCAATAACAACATTTTCGTATGCCAATATTAACGAAGAAAAACCTGTAATTGTGGTAATGGATTATGCATTTGGTGAGCAGGCCTACGAAACAATAGATGAACTTTTAAAACCGTATAAAAAAGATACCTTACTAAATGTAAAATCGGTTTCGATAATGGGGAAAGCCGGAATTCTTGAAGGAGGAAAAGGCGACATTATGATACCAACGGCACATATAAACGAAGGAACTGCCGATAATTATTTCTTCGAAAATGAATTAACCGGCGCCATGTTTGAAGGAAATGACATTGCGGTTTTTGAAGGTGCCATGGTAACTGTCTTAGGAACATCATTACAAAACAGAGATTTACTGAAATTCTTTCACGAATCGACCTGGGGTGTAATTGGTCTTGAAATGGAAGGATCATATTATCAAAAAGCAATACAAGCGGCATCAAAAATTAGAAAAAGTGTGCCGCAGGATATTAAGGTTCGTTACGCGTATTATGCCTCAGATAATCCATTGGAAACAGGAAGTACACTGGCTTCAGGCGGACTTGGAACAACCGGAGTTAAACCAACATATTTAATTACTATTAAAATTTTGGAACAAATTTTCAACGTAAAATAAATCTAATCTAAATGAGTACAAAAGTACCACAGAATAGCACAGATCAGGAGATTGATATTTTTGATATTACGAAAAGTATTAACGGTTTTGTTGATAAAACAAATGTTTTTATTTTCCGTTCGATTCAGTTATTTGTTCGAAACTGGATTTTGTTTTTGATCTTGCTTGGTCTCGGTTTTGGTATTGGTTATTACTTAGATGTTAGCAAAAAATCCTATGACAATAAAATTATTGTAACGCCAAATTTTGGAAGCGTTGATTATCTGTATTCACAAATAGATTTAATTGAAGCAAAAATTCTTTCCGGAGATACTCTTTTCCTAAAAGATGTAGTGGGTATTTCGCATCCAAAAGCAATTAAAAAAATCGATATAAAACCTATTTCTGATGCTTTTAAATTTGTAGAAGATAAGGAGCAAAATTTTGAATTACTTAAATTAATGGCAGATGATGGCGACATCAATAAAGTTTTGGTGGATAATATTACCAGCAAAAATTATACACTTCACACAATTTCCTTTACTACAAATAAAATAATAAATGAAAAAGAGTTTGTTTCGCAATTGTTAAAATACCTGAACAATTCTGAATATTTCAATTCAGTTCAAAAAACAGGATATAAAAATCTGGAACAGCTAATAGCTCAAAACGATACGATTATCGCTCAGATAGACAATGTTTTGAATGGTTTTTCGAAAAACGTAAAAAGCACATCCAAAAATGATAAACTCGTTTATTATAATGAAAATACTCAGTTGAATGATATTATAAAAACAAAACAATATTTAGCTACAGAACAGGGAAAAAACAGGTTGAAACTAATTAGTTCTGACAGAACAATTAAAGAAATCAGCTCAACATTAAATATAAAAAATACGCAATCTTTAAATGGAAAACTAAAATTCATTTTGCCGGTCTTATTTGTTTTCATTTTTGTATTTATTTATCTTTTTAAAGGTTTTTACAGAAAACAATCTCAAAGAAACCTTTGAATAAAGCAATAAAACATGTTAATAAATAAATTTTTTGAAACTCTTCTTGCAAACAAAAAGCATATTAATTCCTCGTTTTTTTTGTTTTGCATCAATTTCATAAATTTTATTTATCCGCTTTTGATATCGCCGGTAATTATAAAAAAATCCGGACTCGAAGGTTTTGGTTTAGTGATTTTATTTCAATCTATTTTCATTTTTATTGCTTCAGTAACAGATTATGGTTTTAATATTAATGCTACCAGGAAAATAATATTAAATCAGGAAAATAGTAAATTCATAAACCGTCATTTCTTTTTAATTGGTTATACAAAAGCAGTTTTACTTTTGTTAGCACTTTTATTTTCGTTATTGATTTACTTAGTTTTACCAAAAGCAAGTCAATACTCAATGCTTTTTATTTCGTCTCTGGCAATTTTAATTGGAAGGGCCTTTAATCCCTTATGGATACTAAGAGCACTACATAAAATCAAGTATTTTTTTTCCTTTTTTCTTTTTTTTAAAATAATAGGCTTTTTTATCATTTTCTTTTTTTTAAATGATGAAAGCAATTTATACCTGGTGAATTTAACTATCGGTTTATCTGATTTTTTTACTTGCTTTCTTTCTGTTATTATTTTGTTTTTTAGATTGAAATGGCAATTTTATAAAGCCAGTTTTGTATCTATTAAAAATGAAATTATAAAAGGTTTTAGTATTTTCATTCAGGTCATTTCGATTAACGCAAATGCATACCTAAACCCAATGATTTTAGGTTTGTTTGTAAATGAATATGCTTTGGGAATTTACTGTGTAGTCGAAAAAATTATTTTGGTAGTTAAGTTTTGTGGTTCATTTATCATTCAGAGTATTTTTCCAAAAGCATGTGAGGTGGCGGCAGACAGCACTTTTAGATACAAAATATTTTCTCGAAGAATATTTGTTTTTTTGTTGGTTTCGATAACTTTCGCAGGAATTTTTTTAACTGTTTTTTCAGATCTGATTGTTTCTTACTTCTTAAAATACAATAGATTAGCTTGCAGCGAGTTTTTAATTTACAGTGCCTGGATTCCGTTTGTTGTCGCTTTAAATATGGTTCCGTATATGACCTTTATGGTTTACAATAAACAAAAAAATATAACATCAATAATGATATTTTCTGTAGTATTGAATGTTTTTATAAATGCAATTCTTTCAAAAAAATACGGAATTTATGGCATGGCCACTGGAATTTATATAACAGAATTGTTTATTTCAATATCTTTATGGACAATTTTAGTTTTAAAATTCCCAAATCTTAATTTTATGAGCAATGACAAATAAGCTTAATATTGGTTGCGGAAATGATATTAAGGAAGGGTTTGTAAATTTAGATATTTCACAATTGCCTGGTGTTGATGTTGTTTGCGATATAGAAAATAACCCATTGCCATTTGAAGATAATTTTTTTGAATTTATTGTATGTTATGATGTTTTAGAACATGTTGATTACATTAAGGTTTTGAAAGAGATTCACAGAGTTCTAAAACCCGGAGGAATTGTCGCAATTAAAGTGCCTCATTTTACATCAAGCAATAATTTTATTGATCCTACCCACAAGAAAATGTTTTCGTTTCGAACTTTCAGTTTTTTTGCAAATAACATTAAGTACAATCGAAACTATTATTTTGACTTTCAGTTTAGCGAAGTCTTGTATTCTAAGATTACATTTATTGGTAAAAACCCCATTAACTGGCCGTTTATTGCTTGGGTAAATATCAATAATACGACAAGAAAAATTTACGAAGAAACATTTTTACGAAATCTGGCACCGGCATTTAATGTTGAGGTTCAGCTTAAAAAGTAAAAAAATAAGCTATATAAATCGATTTTAATTAAAAGTGAAAATAAATATCAATAATCTTAAATTGATTTTGACAGTTTGTTTGATTACATTTTGTATTCAAACGCCTGATGTTAAGTTGGGTTTTGTAAAAATTTCAGAGATTGTATTGTTACTTTTGGCACCATTTCTTTTAACGAAATCAATCAATAAGTTTATATTTTATTTTTTGATTTTTTTTACCATTGAGGCCATTCTTGGACTTATAATTACATCAACTCACCATTTTGAAATTTTAGGCCCTTCAAAATTTAAAGCTCCCTACATAATTACTATTGGTCGTTATTTTGAACTTATATCCTGCATCTGTTTATGTATTTTAACTTTTCGATTATTTAAGAATAATTCGCAGGAATCAAAAAAAATAATCGACTTTCTGGTCAATTGGAATATTGCCATTACCGCTTTTTTCTTTTTGATTTTTTTAATCGTTAAATTAGGTTTATTACCAGTACAGCAAAGCATTGTTGTTTATGATTATAATAGATTACGCGGACTTTACAATGAGGGTGGTCCATTTGGTTTAATGTTGTCATTTATTTTTATACTTACTTTTCTTCAGGAAAAAACAATTGAAAGATTTTTTAAGCAGTTATTCCTGTTTATTATAATAGCGTTTTGTGCCAGATCTAAAGCCGGAATTTTGTTTGTTGTCGTTTGGATAGCATTGTACAATTTCGAAATTTTAAAAAATAAGCTAAAGGCATTTGTAATTCCTTTAGCGATTATTTTTACAATTGGATTTTATTTTCTTTTCGTAAATGTGAGTGTAATGTATTTTAAGGAATTCGACAGGATAAAATTTTCAATTCAGGAAAGGCCAACGGATATTAATTTGATTTTAGGAAGAGTTTCTGGAGTTTATATTGTACCAAACATGGTTAAAGAATATCCTGTTTTTGGAATTGGAATGGGGAATTATCCATTACTAAGAAACAATGCAGAATACAGAACTATTTTTCCTAAACCACCAAAAGATTCAATAGATATTGATGCTCATGGATTTGGAGGGATTATAGACATTCTTGTAGAAATGGGAATAATTGGCCTGTTATTTTTCTTCTTTATACTTTATGGTTTGTGCCACGAAATAAAAACATTTAATAAAGGAATAATTTTAGTTTTGGGTTTTATACTTATTTATAGTTTCGGGGTTCAAATTTACTTTTTATATCCGTGGGTATTATTTGCGGTAATATTAGCTTATAAAAACAGGTATATAGATGAAATTAGTAATTGATATTCGTTTAATAAATGCGTCCGGAATTGGAACTTATTTAAAAAATGTAGTTCCCGGAATTCTGCCTGTTTTTGATGAAGTCTCGGTTTTAGGGAACTTTGACGAAATACAACGGTTTGATTGGAGTAAAGATGTGGAAATTATACCGTTTAATGCCGGAATTTATTCCATAAAAGAACAAATTCTATTTCCTTTTGTAGTTCCTAAATGTGATTTATTATGGTGCCCGCATTTTAATGTGCCTCTATTTCCTGTAAAAGCTTCAAAGATTGTTACCACTATTCATGACGTTTATCATTTGAGTGAAAATGCTGCAATATCTTATTTGAAAAAAAGCTATGCAAAAATTTTATTTCAAAATGCAGTTTCAAAAGCTGATCTAATTTTTACGATTTCAGAATTTTCAAAATCAGAAATTTTAAAATATACAGCTGCTGATTTTAAAAAAATTGAATTAGTTTATTGTGGGGTTAATAAATCATATTTTCAAGATGCACGGTTTGAGTCTGATTTAAAACTTCCTCAAAATTATATTTTATACGTTGGCAATATAAAACCACACAAAAATTTGATTGTTTTATTAAAAGCATATGCGACTTTTTCTGATGAGTTTAAATTAAAATATTCATTAGTTTTTGTTGGAAAAAAGGAAGGTTTTATTACAGAAGACAATGAAATTCAAAAAATTATGGTAGAGAATGATCTTCAAAAAAACATAATATTTACGGGTTATATTGGTGATTCAGAAATTCCGAAGATCTACCGTGAAGCAAATCTATTTGTTTTTCCATCTTTGTATGAAGGTTTTGGTTTACCAATTTTAGAAGCACTTGCCACTCAAACAAAAGTTATAAGTTCAAATGCAGCAAGTTTACCCGAAGCAGGAGGTGAAGCAGTAACTTATTTTGACCCAAAGAATTATATACAACTTGCTGAAATAATTAAAAAAAACATTGAAGATTCATCAAAAAATGATTTTTTATTAGCTCAGGGCGAAAAACAATTGGAAAAATTTACTTGGGAAAAATCAATAAATAATCATTTAAAAGCCCTCAAAAAATTAAGATGAAGCAATTTATTTTAAAATATAATAATTCTGTTTTCTACTTCTTTCTATTAGCAGTAGCACTTTTCCCTGTTTTACCAATGGGAGTAGAAAGTGTTTTAATGTTTAGCGGCTTTCTATTTTCGCTCCTTTATTTTATTAATGAAGGCAAAAACTTTTGGACTAAAGAGAAAACAATTCAATTGATTTTATTTTCGTCATTATTCTTAATTTTTATTTTTTCTTTAGTTTACACAAAAGATATTCAAAGGGGAATTAAATTTATAATCAGACTTTTACCTACTGTTTTATTTCCGGCTATTTTTTTATTCAATCAAAAAAATAGTATAAATAATGACCGTTTCAATAAAATAACCAGTGTTTATTGCGGTGCAATATTAGTGATGCTTATTTATTTAAATATTGCTTTGTTTGATGAATTATATAATTCGACGGTTAAATTTTGGGATTTTAGACAGCTTATAGAAATAAAAACAAAAGTACACGGAACTTATTTGGCAATGTGGATAGGTTTTGCAGTTTTTATCCTTTTATATAAAATTAAAAATGAAATTATGTCATCAAAAAAGTATTTTACTGTTTTTTTGATGTTGATTATTGTGGCGTACTTTTTTTATTGGCAATATGTTATTGGTTCCAGAATGCCTTTTCTGGCCACTATAATAGTTTGCTTTTTTTGCCTTTTTAAAAACATAAAGCAAATGCTTTTAGCAGCCATTCTACTAGTTTTTTTAAGTGTGATGTTGGTTTTAAAAGTGGATAGAATTGGTGAAAGATTTGGCAAATTAAAAAATTATAACTTCTCTTTTCCAGAAGGCAAATACGAAGATAATTATCCTAATATAAGTAATGAACAAATTAGAAATGGAATCTATTTTTGCAGTTATGAAACCTTAAAGAAAGAGCCTTTACTGGGCTTTGGAGCGGGTGATGTTGATGCCCAATTGCAATCATGTTACGATTATACTTTTACTAATACGGATACTTTTAAAGTGACCAATTATAATTCGCATAATGAATATTTAAATATAATTTTGTCAGCAGGAATTATTGGACTTATTTTGTTTTTGCTATCTAATTTTTATTTTATAAAAAAAGCCTTTAGCAGAAAATCAGGTATTTATATCTCGTTTATTTCCTTCATTTTTTTAAATTTTTGTTTCGAAAACATTTTGAGCAGACATGATGGCGTCGTTTTTTTTAGTTTTTTTAATTCCTTACTTTTCTTTCAATACAATAACTTAAATGAAAAAAGCACTAATTAACGATTGGTACTATGTAAACGGTGGTGCAGAAAAAGTGATTCATTCTATTAATTCAATCTGGAGTGATTTTGATCATTTTTCATTAATAGATTTCCTGAATAAAGAAGATCGGAATTTTATTCTTAATGGAAAAAATGCCAAAACCAGCTTTATTCAAAATTTACCAACAGCCAAGCAAAATCATCGTAAATTTTTACAATTATTTCCGCTTGCAATTGAGCAGTTTGATTTAAGCGAGTATGATTTAGTTCTCAGTTCATCATCGGCAGTTGCAAAGGGAGTTCATACCCAAAAAAAACAATTGCACATTTGTTACTGTCATTCTCCCATGCGTTACGTTTGGGATTTACAGGACCAATATTTACAAGACGCAGGTTTAAATAAAGGTATAAAAGGCTTGTATACCAAATATGTTTTAAATAAAATCAAAAAATGGGATATTGCCAATTCTAAAAATGTTGATTTTTTTATTGCCAATTCTAATCATGTTGCTGAAAGAATAAAGCGAATTTACAATAGAGAATCAGTTGTAATTTATCCGCCGGTTGATGTTGATTTTTTTAAGTTAGAAGAAAAAAAACAGGATTATTATTTTACGGCTTCACGTTTAGTGGCTTATAAAAAAGTTCAGTTAATCATTGAAGCTTTTAATGATTTGCCTCATTTAAAATTAATAGTTGCAGGCGATGGACCAGAATTTCAAAAATTAAAAAAAATAGCAAAAAGTAATATCGAGTTTGTTGGCTTTGTTGATTATGAAGAGCTTAAAAATTTCTTACAAAAGGCAAAAGCGTTTGTTTTTGCTGCCGAAGAAGATTTTGGAATTATTCCTGTTGAAGCACAAGCTTGTGGAACACCAGTTATTGCCTTTGCAAAAGGAGGAGCTCTGGAAACTGTTGTTGAAAATGTCACGGGAGTTTTCTTTGATGAGCAATCCATTCACAAACTTAAAGAAGCTATTTTTACTTTCGAAAAAACAAAATTTAATTCGGAGATAATTCGGGAACACGCCATAAAATTTTCTAAACAAAGGTTTGTAAATGAAATGAAAACTTTTGTAGAAGCTAAATTTAAAGAGCATATGGAGCTTTTAAATAAAGATAATTTGAAAATATAAACTTCAAAAATATTTTATAATCAATTACATTTGCGATGTAGAAATAATATTATGAAAAGAATACTTATCACCGGAGCAGCGGGTTTTTTAGGATCACATTTGTGCGATCGTTTTATCAAAGAAGGATATTATGTTATCGGAATGGATAATTTGATAACCGGAGATCTAAAAAATATCGAGCATTTATTCAAATTAGAACACTTTGAATTTTATCACCATGACATTACAAAATTTGTTCATATTCCGGGTGATGTAGATTATATTTTACATTTTGCTTCGCCAGCCAGTCCTATTGATTATTTAAAAATTCCGATTCAGACTTTAAAAGTTGGATCATTAGGAACACATAATTTACTTGGTTTGGCCCGGGTTAAAAAAGCAAGAATTCTGATTGCTTCAACTTCTGAGGTTTATGGAGATCCGCTGGTTCATCCTCAAACTGAAGAATACTACGGAAATGTAAACACCATAGGACCAAGAGGTGTTTATGATGAGGCAAAACGTTTTCAGGAATCTATTACAATGGCATACCACACTTTTCACGGTGTAGAAACCAGAATCGTGCGTATTTTTAATACCTATGGACCAAGAATGCGATTAAACGACGGACGTGTAATTCCGGCCTTTATCGGTCAGGCGCTTCGAGGAGAAGATTTAACTATTTTTGGAGACGGAATGCAAACGCGATCTTTTTGTTATGTGGATGATCAGGTAGAAGGAATCTTCAGGTTACTGCATTCTGATTATGTATATCCGGTAAACATCGGAAATCCGGATGAAATTACCATCAAAGATTTTGCAGAAGAAATCATAAAACTTACAGGAACAAATCAAAAAGTGGTATATCATCCTTTGCCCATCAATGATCCTTTACAACGTCAGCCAGATACCACAAAAGCTAAACAATTATTGGGTTGGGAAGCTAAAGTAAGCCGTTCTGAAGGAATGAAAATTACATACGATTATTTCAGATCGCTTTCAAAAGAAGAACTTTCAAAAGAAGAGCATAAAGATTTTTCAAATTATATTAAATAATTGAAAAAGCGATGCTCTCAAAAATGATAGCAGATACAAATTAATATGACAGTATTTCAAACAGGAAGATACTCAAAATATATCAGGCCAATTAGTATTTTAATAGACTTGATGGTCATTACAGTATTAAGCTTTTTTATATTTAAAGAGCATGTTTCAAATATTGTGATATTTCTTTTGTATCAGTATGTTGGTTGGGGATTGTTAGCTTTTTCAACACAATTTTATGATGTTTACAGATTTACAACTCCTATAGAGATTACTTCAAAAATCCTTAAACAGGGAATTTTATTTCTGTTGGTTGTAATTGCTTTTTTTCCTTTTTCGACACACGTTGTCTTTAGTCAGAGTGCGATTATAACATATATTTTGTTATTGATAATAATAGTAACAATTTTCAAATCCTCTTTGTTTTTTTATTTAAAAGAATACAGAATAATAACAGGAAGTAATTACCGAAATGCAGTTATTATTGGTTTTACAGAAGAAGCAATTCGTTTAAAAAATCTTTTTGAAACAAGAAAAGATTACGGATATCGATTTCTGGGATATTTTTCAGATAAAAAAACAGGCCAGGGCATAACTGGAAAACTTACAGATTTAAAATCTTTTGTAATTGAGAATTGTGTAGATGAAATTTATTGTTCTCTGAACGAAGTATCAAATAATTATCTGAAGGATTTAATTGAGTTTGCTGATGAAAACAATAAAACAATAAAATTTATTCCGGATACAAAAGAGATTTTTTCAAAAAACTTAAAAATAGATTATTACGATTTTTTCCCGGTACTTTCATTAAAGCAAACAATGCTTAACGAACCGGCTATAAAATTATTTAAACGATCTTTTGACATATTTTTTTCCATTTTCGTCATTGTTTTTGTATTGTCGTGGCTTGGACCATTGTTGGCGATTTTAATAAAATTAGAATCTAAAGGACCCGTATTTTTTACACAGGGAAGACCAGGATTGGGTGAAAACGAATTTTTATGCTATAAATTTCGCTCCATGCGAATTAACAAAACCACAGAACAGGAAGCATCAAAAAACGATCCCAGGGTTACAACAGTGGGTAGGTTTATGAGAAAAACCAGTATTGATGAATTACCACAGTTTTTTAATGTTTTAAAGGGAGACATGTCGGTTGTTGGTCCAAGACCACATCTTTGGTCCCAAAATAAAGAATACGGAAATAAGGTAAAAAAATATATGATTCGGCATTGTGTAAAACCAGGAATCACCGGTTTAGCACAAGTAAGTGGTTTTAGAGGCGAAATCACGATAGAAAGAGACATGATAAACCGAATAAAATTTGATGTTTTTTATATCGAAAACTGGTCTCTTATTTTGGATCTGAAAATAATTTTTCAGACTATAATTAATATTTTTAAAGGCGATAAAAAAGCATATTAATGAATGAATTAGTTTCGATTATCACGCCAACATTTAACGCCGAAAAATACATTCGGTCGACAATAGAATCCGTACTAAAACAGAGTTATCAAAATTGGGAGATGATTTTGGTGGATGATGCTTCTACGGATGAAACGGTTTCTATAATAAAAGAATTTAGCATAAAAGATAATCGATTAAAACTAAAGGAATTACCTAAAAATTCAGGAAATGGTTTTGCGAGAAATGTAGCTTTAGAAAAAGCAACGGGAAAATATATAGCTTATTTAGATGCAGATGATATTTGGTTGCCACAAAAACTAGAAAAGCAAATCAAGTTTTTAAAAGATAATAATTTACCCTTTACTTTCAGTTTTTATGATTGTATAGACGAAGAAGGAAATGCATTAAACAGAAGAGTTGAAGCGCCTATAAATTTAACTTACAATCAATTATTCTTTTGCAATTATGTAGGCAACTTAACCGCCATTTACGACGCAGATTTTTTCGGAAAGATTGTTATAGAAGCGACCCAAAAAAGACAAGACTGGCGCTTGTGGTTAACGATTCTAAAACAAATTCAGAGTACAAAACCAGTTCCAGAACCTCTGGCATTTTACAGAATAAGAAATGATTCTATTTCGTCGTCAAAATTCAAATTGATAAAACACAATTTTGGCGTTTACCGGGACTTTCACGGATTTAATTTTGTGTTTTCTGTTTTATTGATGACACGGTTTTTATTTACACAGTTGATTATTAAACCTGAATATATCAAAAAAAATTAGATTTCACTTCAATCTCGAGGTCACAAATTGTGACATCAAGATTTGAGTTTAATTTTACGATCACAATCTGTGACATCCAATTATTTCTTATATCCAATTTTCACTCTTTCAATTTCATTTTCCTTTCTGTCTGTTAATTCATCCAAATAAGAAAAAACCAATTCGATATTTTTATCATGATTTTCTAATTTCTTTTGAATCTGTAAAATGTCGACTTTAATTTCTGTTGTATCCAAAAGCATTTGTCGCACTTTTGTAAAAATGCGCATAATTTGAATATTGGTTTGAATTGCTTTGTCGCTTTTCAATATACTTGAAAGCATTAAAATACCATGTTCTGTAAAAGCAAATGGTAAATATTTTAAGTTTGATCCTCTACCATTCTTCAAGGTCACAATTTGTGACCTTGAAGAATCATATTCTATTTTGGTAAGCTCAAACATGAAATCTTCTGGAAATCTTGACAAATTTCTTTTAACAGCTTGTTTTAAAACTTTAGTTTCAATCTGATAAAGTGAAGCTAAATCGCTATCAAGCATCACTTTTTGATTGCGGATAAAATATATTTTGTTTGAAATAGTTTCTTCTCAAAGTAAAGATTGATCGTCCATAAGTTTTTAATTAAAAAAAAATGTAAGATTTTATTTATATTATAAGTAAGATTTAAATTGCTTTAGTTTACCACGATTGGTTCTTTCCAGAACTTTTTTTCGGGTAAAAGTGAAGTTTAAATTGGGTTCAAGATATAAGGAAATCGCTTCTTCAATTTTTTGAATTTGTTCCGAATTTAGTTCTTTTTCAGAAACATATTCAATTTCGAAGGTATCTAATTTGGTTTGTTTGATGATAAATTCTTTAACATTTCCATCGTCTTCAATTATGCTTTTGGTTACATAATAAAAAGTCAATCCTGGCGATTTTTTTCCGCTTGGTAAAATGGCAATGTCATTAGTTCTTCCAATTAATTTTTTTAAAATTGGTTTTTGAGGCGTACTTTTTTCGTCTAAAATTCCGATGTCGCCAATTTCATATCTGATAAAAGGATTCGCTTTATTGAATAAAGAAGTAATCACAATTCGGCCTTCTTCCCCGTAAGGGAGAACTTTATTATTTTCATCTAAAATTTCTACAAAAAGTGTTTCGGCATTCACTTGCCATTCGCCTTTTAGATTTTCAAAAGCAATTAAATCCAATTCTGAAGCGCCGTATTCATTGATAATCGGAATACCAAATTGTTTTTCCAATAATTTTTTATCCGATTCAAAAAGCATTTCCGAAGTAACAAAACATGCTTTTAAAGTTGGACAAATTTCTTTTAATATAATATTTTTGTTTTCTAAATATTTGGCAAATAAAACGATTGAACTCGTATAGCCATTGATATAATCGAATTTTTTCGATTTGAATTTCTGAAGAAATTTTTCCAGAATTTCATCTGATAAATCGAAAACCGGAAATCGAAAACGACCGCTCAAAAAATCCTTAAATCGCTCTTTTTGGTAGCCAATAAAATCCATCGGAATACCATAAAAACGCGCTTGACAGGAGTGATTAAAATCAATGCCAAACCAGCCAAAACGAAGAATATTAGATGCCCAGGTTAGTGCGTGTGAATATTTATCTTTAGCAAAAACAAAAGGAGTTCCGCTTGATCCGGAAGTTTTGTTGAGGTAAACATTTTTTAAAGTGTAGCCTTTTGATAGTCTTTCTGCAAGTGGTTTTTGTAAATTTTGTTTGTTTAAGATGGGTAAATTTTCCCATTTTAAATCAACTTCATTTCCAACTAATTCTTTATAAAATGAGTTGTTTTCTAAGTGAAAAGCAACAATTTCTTTTTTTTTATTCTGGAGAAATACAGCATATTCTTGTTCAGAAAAATTCACAATTGTATCCAATTCGGCTTTGGCTTTCTCTATCGGAAAACCATTTAATTTTAAGGAAAGATCAAAAAGTGAAATCATTTGAGGCTAAATTTTAATCAAAAATAATATTATCCAATTACTAACACAGAAGAATCACGAACTTTTTAAGATTTAATTATTTTTTACGTACAAAAGCAATTATTTTTGCACCACAACTAAATACAACTATACCATGACAATTTTATTATTGGGATCAGGCGGAAGAGAACATGCATTTGCATGGAAAATGATTCAGAGTCCGCTTTGCGAAAAACTTTTTGTTGCACCAGGAAATGCGGGAACAGCAGCAATTGCTACAAACGTTGCAATGTCTACCACCGACTTTGATGCCATTAAAACATTTGTATTGCAGGAAAATGTAAAAATGGTGGTTGTAGGACCAGAAGATCCTTTGGTAAAAGGGATTTATGATTATTTTAAAAACGACGAAATTTTAAAGCATATTCCGGTTATCGGACCATCAAAATTAGGAGCTCAACTAGAAGGAAGTAAAGAATTTGCTAAAGAATTCTTAATGAAACACAATATTCCAACAGCAGCTTATGATAGTTTTACTGCAGAAACTGTTGAAAACGGATGTGCATTTTTGGAAACTTTACAGCCTCCATACGTTTTAAAAGCAGACGGTCTAGCTGCCGGAAAAGGAGTTTTGATTATTCAGGATCTTGAAGAAGCAAAAACCGAATTGAGAAATATGTTGGTTCACCAAAAATTTGGAGCAGCAAGTTCAAAGGTTGTTATCGAAGAATTTTTGGACGGAATCGAATTAAGCTGTTTTGTTTTAACTGACGGAAAAAGCTATAAAATTCTTCCAACGGCAAAAGACTATAAACGTATTGGCGAAGGTGATACCGGTTTGAATACAGGCGGAATGGGAGCAGTTTCTCCAGTTCCTTATGTTGATGCTGTTTTGATGGAAAAAATCGAAACCCGTATCGTTAAACCAACTATTGAAGGTTTCCAAAAAGACGGAATCGAATACAAAGGTTTTGTATTTATTGGTTTGATTAATGTAAAAAATGAGCCAATTGTTATTGAATACAATGTAAGAATGGGTGATCCTGAAACTGAAGTTGTGGTTCCAAGATTAAAATCTGATTTAGTAGCATTGTTTCAGTCTGTTGCAGATCAAAAATTAGATACTTTCGAATTAGAAGTTGATCCAAGAAGTGCGACTACAATTATGGTCGTTTCTGGAGGATATCCTGAAGATTTTGAAAAAGGAAAAGTAATTACAGGTTTAGAAAATATTACAGATTCTATAGTTTTTCATGCAGGAACAAAATTAGATGGCGAAAATGTCGTTAGTAATGGAGGACGTGTTTTAACAATAACATCATATGGAGACGATTTTCAGCAGGCCATAAAAAAATCTTACCAAAATATAGATAAACTAAATTTTGATAAGATGTATTTTAGAAAAGATATCGGCTTCGACTTACTTTAAGAAAGAGTGAGCTGTAGTATCTTGATTTTCTGTTCCGGCGTCATCAAAAATGCGTAATTGTTTAATCCAATATACGATTGCGCATGCACAGATGATCATAAAAATCCAGTTAATTGTATTTGCACCAAACCATGTAATAAGTTCTAAATGACGTAAAAAGTCAAGTGGAGCAAATAAAATGTTAACGAACAAGTATTGTATTCCTTCAAAAAAAGCTGTCATAATTTATAAAATTATATGTTATTTATTGTTGTGTAACGCATTGAAAACAAATTCAGATTATAGAATCTTTTTTCAACTTGTTGGTTTTACTTTTTAAACAAGTATTATATTTACAATCACAAAAGTATAAAATATCCTTATGATAACAAGTGTTTTTAGAAAATCTACGCCATTAAATTATTCATTGGTCGTAATTTTAATACTGGTTTTCTTTTTTATGTTTCAATTTCAGGAACCATCATGGATGAGTTCTTCATTTTTGGCGTTTCAAAAGATGAGTTTATTGTGCTTTTTATTTGGTTCATTTTTTCTGGTAAATTTTATCGTAAAAAAGAACGGACTCACCAAAGACAACGGTTACGCGATATTTTTTTACTTATTGTTTCTTTTGTTTTTTCCAACAATATTCAATAATCCAAATGTAATATATGCCAACTTTTTTATTTTGCTGGCGCTTCGAAGGCTGATTTCTCTGCAATCATTAAAAGCTTCCAAAGAAAAAATATTCGATGCTTCTTTTTGGATTTTAGTAGCTTCTTTATTTCAATTTTGGTGTATACTATTCTTAATATTGGTTTTTATATCGATTATTTTTCATGCTTCACGCGATTATAGAAATTGGGTTTTGCCATTTATTGCGCTTATTGCAGTTGCAGTTATCTTTTTACTGATCTCTTTAATCTTTCATATTGACGCTGTAGAATTTTTTCAAAAACGTGCTGTAGTTAATTTCAATATTGATTATTTTAAAAATAATTACGAAAACGGCGCCCTTTCAATTTATGTTGCGGTCGCTTTATTTTTTGTGGTTTCTATTTTGATGACCTTTTCAAACAGACCACAGATTGTGCATTCGTCATACAAGAAAATTGTTGCCTGCTTTTTTATAGCAGCATTTGTTTATATCATTTCGCCAGATAAAAGCAACGATTTATTATTATTTAGCATTGCACCTTTGACTATCATGGCTGCGAGTTATGTAGAATATGTACACCAAAGATTAAACAGCGAAATTGTATTTTATACTTTGATTGCGTGTAGTTTATTTACGTTTTTCACACAATTATAATTTACTTCCGTACGCAAGATCACCAGCATCGCCAAGTCCGGGAACAATATAATTTTTTTCATTTAGTTTTTCATCAAGAGATGCAATCCATAAATGACAATTTTCAGGAAGGTTTTTCTCCAAATAGGCAACCCCTTCAGGAGCTGCAATAACTACAACAATGTGAATTTCGTTTGGAGTAGCATTCTGAACTAATTTTTCATGAACAGCAACTATTGATTGCCCAGTCGCTAACATTGGATCAAGAAGCAGAACTGTTTTATTGTTAATGTTTGATAGTGCCTGATATTCGACTAAAATTTCAAATGCATCATCATTATTAGGATGATGTCTGCAGGCAGAAACAAAACTATTTTCGGCATGATCAAAATAATTTAAAAAACCATTATGAAGCGGTAATCCTGCCCGCAAAATAGAACATAAAACCAGTTCATCACTTATTCGAGTTGTTTTTTTGATACCGAGCGGCGTTTCAATATCCACATTTTTATATGCCAAATTCTTGCTTAGTTCGTAAGCCATGATTTCACCAATTCTTTCAATATTTCTTCGAAAACGCATACTGTCGTTCTGAACATTGACGTTTCTGATTTGACCTAAAAAATGATTTAGCACACTATTGTTTTCAGAGATATAATGAATTTTCATGATGAATTTTTAAATTTATAATTACAATCTTATCAAAATCGAAAAATTTCCACTTTTTTTCGGACTATAAAAGTATAAAAAGTATATTTGTTACTCTAAAAAATAAAGACATGTTTTCAAAATTAGCATATTCTGTTTTCGAACAAAGCATCAAAGATTATCACCAGTTTGATAACGTTGACCAGCCTATAAACAATCCATTCCCAAAAGATAAATTCGAACATTTATTGTATTTAAAAAACTGGATTGATACAGTTCAATGGCATTTTGAAGATATCATTCGTGATCCTCAAATTGATCCGGTAGCCGCTTTGACTTTAAAAAGAAGAATCGATGCTTCTAACCAGGAACGTACTGATATGGTGGAATATATCGACAGCTATTTTTTACAAAAATACAGTGATGTACAAGCAAAAGACGGAGCAAAAATCAATTCTGAAAGTCCGGCCTGGGCTTTTGACAGATTATCAATTTTAGCTCTAAAAATTCATCACATGCAGGAAGAAGCTAATCGTGCAGAGGCTTCGCAAGAGCATAGAGATAAATGTCAGGAAAAACTAAACATTCTCTTAGAGCAAAGAAGCGATTTATCAACAGCAATTGATGATTTATTGTCTGACATCGAAAAAGGAGAAAAATTCATGAAAGTTTACAAACAAATGAAAATGTACAACGACGATGATTTGAATCCTGTTTTATATCAAAACAAAAAATAATTGGTAAAATTGTCCAATACAATTAAGCATATAGCCGTCATGAGACTTTCAGCAATGGGAGATGTCGCCATGACGGTTCCTGTTTTACGTGCTTTTGTAAAACAGTATCCGGAGGTTAAATTGACGGTAATTTCCCGTCCGTTTTTTAAACCTTTTTTCGATGGAATTCCGAATTTGGAATTTTTTGCTTTTGATGAAAAAGAACGACACAAAGGTTTTACAGGCCTTTTGAAATTATTTCAGGATGTGCAACAACTAAAAATCGATGCTTTTGCAGATCTTCATAATGTTTTAAGATCTAAAATTGTGAGTTTACTTTTCGCTTTAAGCGGAAAAAAAATAGCGACTGTTGATAAAGGAAGAGAAGGGAAAAAAGAATTAACGAGGGCCGAAAATAAAATTTTTAAACAATTGCCAACCATGTTCGAAAGACATGCAAAAGTATTTGAAGAACTTGGTTTTCCTTTAGATTTATCGAACCCGAACTTTCCTGAAAAGCCAAATTTGAATTCAGATATTTTTGAAATCATCGGAAATCAAAATCAAAAATTGATCGGAATTGCTCCTTTTGCACAGTACGATTCTAAAGTTTATCCGATAGATTTAATGACAGAAGTTATCTCAACTTTAGCAGAAAATCAATCGTATAAAATATTGCTTTTTGGAGGAGGAAAAAAAGAAATCGAAATATTAGATTCACTTTCAAAACCATTTGAAAATGTAATTAATATGGCTGGAAAAATTAAATTTCAGCAGGAATTACAATTAATAAGCAACCTCGATGTTATGCTTTCCATGGATTCCGGTAATGCACATATTGCAGCAATGTTGGGTGTAAAAGTGGTTACGCTTTGGGGCGCAACACATCCTTATGCAGGATTTTTGCCCTTTAATCAAAGTATGGAAAATGCGTTAACTTCAGATAGAAACCAATATCCAAAGCTGCCAACTTCTGTTTACGGAAATAAGATGGTGGAAGGTTATGAAGATGCGATGAGGTCTATTTCCCCAGAGAAAATAGTATTCAGTATTCAGTCGCAGTTTTCATAATGGCTTTCAATCGCTGTTTCAGTAACAGCCATTTTAATGAATTTATATAAAAAAAGAGTTTGCGTTGCAAACTCTTTTTTTATAATGTAACCTGTTATACTAACTATACATCATCATAATCAATATAAATAGATTCTGAAGTTGGATGTGCCTGGCAGGTCAAAATTAAACCTGAAGCTATTTCTTTATCTGTTAAAATAGAATTTTTAGTCATTTCTGCAGTTCCTGAAGTTACACGAGCTAAACAACTGCTGCAAATTCCACCCTGACAGGAATATGGAGCATCGATTCCTTGTTTTAAAGCTGCGTCAAGAATGGTTTGCTTTTGAGACATTTCAAAAGAAACTTCGTCATCATCAACTAAAACGGTAATTTTTGTATGCCCTTCTAAAGAAGTTTTTATTTCCATTTCCTGAGAAGAAGAAGTAAAAAGTTCAAATTTAATCGCTGAATCTTTTACATTTTTTTCTTTCAAAATGGCCGAAACGGTATTGATCATTTCTTCAGGACCGCATAGGTAGAATTTATCAAATTCTAATTCTTTGTGTTTGTTATTTAAAACAAAATTCACAGCTGATTTTTCGATTCGGCCAAACAATGCGTTTTCGGCTTTAGCCTGACTAAAAACATAATGAACAAAAAGGCGGCCAACATATTGCAATTGCAAATCGTGCAGCTCCTGATGAAAAATAGTATCTTCCGGAGTTCTGTTTCCGTAAACTAATACAAATGAACTTTTTGGCTCACTTTTTAATATTGTTTTTATGATAGAAAGTACAGGCGTAATTCCGCTTCCTGCAACAAATGCTGCGTAGTTTTTTTGTCTTTCAGCGTCAGGTTCAAAAGTAAATTTTCCTTCTGGCTGACCTACTTCAAGAACATCTCCGGCTTTTAATTTTGTATTGGCAAATTGCGAGAACAAACCATTTTTTACTGCTTTTACTGCAATTCTTAATTCACCGCTTTCTGGAGATGAGCAAATAGAATAGGCACGGCGAATTTCTTGATTGTCAAGAGTTAACTTTAAGTTTAAATATTGTCCGGCAATAAATTTATAATCTGATTTTAGTTCTTCGGGAACATTAAAAAGAATCGAAACTGCATTGGCAGTTTCGCGTTTTACCTCTTTAATTATAAGTTTTAAGAATGAAGGCATGGTTTAATTTTTATGCAAAAATAGCAAACAGCGTTTAATTGACAGACACTAAGTTATTATTTTTAACTTTTTTTGTAACGTTTTCTTACATTTGATCTCTTACTTAGAAACTCAAAACCGAAACCATGATTAGAAAGTTTATTTACCTGGAATGGAAAGCCTTTACAAGATCTGCATCTTTTGGAGCAAATTTGGCAATGAAAATTTTAGTAGGTTTTATAATGGTCTATTTTTCAGTGCTTTTTATCGCAATGGGCATTGGAACATTTTATGTTCTTAAAGAAATGAATCTGGAACCATTAGTAACCGTTAATCGATTTTTGATTTATTACTTTTTATTCGATCTGGCAGTACGTTTATTAATGCAGGCGATCCCGGTTCTAAATATCAAACCATTGTTGGTTTTACCTTTTAAAAAACCAACCATTGTTCATTTTTCTTTAGGCAAAACGGCTTTATCCTTTTTCAATTGGGTTCATGCTCTTTTCTTTTTTCCTTTTGCAATTGTATTATTGTTAAAGGGATATGATGGTATTGGAATTGTATTTTGGCTTTTGGCAATTTTCTCTTTAATTTATATCAACAATTTTCTAAATATTATTTTGAGTAATATCGACAAATTGTTTGTGGTTTTTATCGGACTTGCTTTGGCGTTGGGAGCAGCGCAATATTATAAATTATTTGACATTACCTTTTTTACAGCACCATTTTTTCAAGGACTTTACACAGAAAAAGGATTGTTTTTAATTCCGGTTTTAATTTTAATTGGCTTGTACTTATTTACGTTTAAGTATTTTAAAAACAATTTATTTTTAGATGCCGGACTTTCTAAAAAAGAAGATATTGCCACAACTGAAAATTTGGTTTGGCTAAATCAATTTGGAACTTTAGGAACGTTTCTTAAAAATGACATTAAGTTAATTCGAAGAAATAAAAGATCAAAAACGACTTTGATAATGAGTTTTTTCTTTTTGTTTTACGGATTGATATTTTTTGGAAATACACACCAGCCTCAAATTATGTATATTTTTGCAGGAATATTTGTTTCGGGGGGATTTTTGTTTGTCTTTGGTCAATTTGTACCCAGCTGGGATAGCTCGTATTATCAATTAATGATGACACAAAATATTCCTTATCGCGGATACATTACTTCAAAATGGTGGCTTGTTGTAATTGCAACTTTTATTTCGACGATTTTAGCTTCATTTTATCTTTTTTATGGATGGGAAATTTATTTAACAATTGTAGTTGGTGCGATATATAATATAGGAGTTAATTCGCATTTGGTACTTTTGGGTGGAGCATTTACAAAAACACCAATTGATTTAAGCAATGCCGGAGGGGCTTTTGGAGATAAAAAAGCATTTAATATAAATGCAATGCTGCTTACTTTGCCAAAATTACTATTGCCTTTAGGATTATACGGTATCGGACTTTATTTAGGAAATAAAAACCTCGGATTGGGTCTTGTTGCAGGAGCAGGCATTTTAGGTTTTGTGTTTAGAAACTCCGTTTTTTCCTTAATCGAAAAAAGATATAAAACTGAAAAGTACAGTACGATAAGTGCTTATAAGCAAAAAAGTTAATTAGATAATGTGCCAGTTTTATATTCGGTATTTTTTATCAATTACAATCTAAAATCAACAATTTAAAATCTAAATTATAAATGATACAAGTAAATCAACTTTCAAAAACATATAACGGAACAACAGTTTTAAATATTAATAATCTTGAAATTCCAAAAGGACAAAGTTTTGGATTAGTGGGAAACAATGGAGCAGGCAAAACTACTTTTTTTAGTTTACTGCTAGATTTAATTCAGCCTTCTACAGGAAATATTATAAGCCATGATATTCAGGTGAATACCAGTGAAAAATGGAAATCTTTTACCGGTTCATTTTTAGATGAAAGTTTCTTGATCGGATATTTAACTCCCGAAGAATATTTCTATTTTATTGGAGATTTGCGTCATCAAAATAAAGCCGATATTGATACTTTACTTACACATTACGAAGAATTTTTTAATGGAGAAATCCTGAAGAATAAAAAATATTTGCGCGATTTATCTAAAGGAAATCAGAAGAAGGTGGGGATAATTGCCACACTTATTGGTAATCCGGAAGTAGTTATCCTTGATGAACCTTTTGCTAATTTAGATCCTACAACAGTAAGCCGATTGAAAAAAATTATAAAAGAACTTGCTCAAAATCCTAACGTTACTGTGCTGGTTTCCAGCCACGATTTGCAGCATACAGTAGAAGTCTGCGATCGTATTGTTGCTTTAAACAAAGGAGAAATTGTAAAAGACATTGAAACATCAGAAGAAACCTTACAAGAACTTGAGTCGTTTTTTGCAGTTTAAAGTATCAATATATCAAAAAGAAGCGTAATTTTACGAGGCTTTAATATACTAAAAATCCTTTTTAGAAGTTAATTGATTTAAAAATCTTTTCTATTGAAAAAGAATACTCTAAAATACAGTTCTGCTTTGGCATTTTTGTTTGTTTTGATAGCTTGTTCTACCAAAAAAAACACTTTTTTGTCCAGAAATTCGCATGCCTTAAGTACAGAATATAATATTTTGTACAATGGGGGTATTGGTTTAGACAAGGGTCTTAAGTCTATTCAGGCTGACAATCAGGATAATTTCTGGAAAATGCTGCCTATCGAAAAAATGCAGGTTGATGAAAATTTTTCTGAAGATGCAAAAGCAAAAAATCCTGATTTTGAAAGGGCCGAAACCAAGGCAACAAAAGCAATTCAAAAACACTCCATGAATATTGTGGGAAGAGAAAAAAACACTCAAATTGACGAAGCTTATTTAATGTTAGGAAAGGCCAGATACTATGATCAGCGCTTTATACCGGCACTTGAAGCCTTCAATTATATTTTGTACAAATACCCAAACAGCAGCAATATTTATACGGCAAAAATCTGGCGTGAAAAAACAAATATGCGTTTAGGAAACGATGCAATTGTTGTAAAAAATATTAAACTTTTATTAAAAAATACAGACTTAAATAAGCAAACATTTTCGGATGCTAACGCTCTTTTGGCCGAAGCTTTTTTAAATTTAGAAGTGCGCGACAGTGCTGTTGCCAGACTTAGAATTGCCGAAGAATTTTCGAGAGTAAACGAGGACAAAGCCCGATACCGTTTTATTCTGGGACAAATGTATCAGGAAGTAGGCAATAAGGATAGCGCTAACTATTTTTATGATGGCGTCATCGATATGAACCGTAAAGCCGATAGGAAATACATGATGCACGCGTATGCCAAAAAAGCACAAATGTATGATTATACAACCCGCAATGATACCCTCTTTTTAGAGACTTATAATAAGTTAGTCACAGATCGTGAAAACAGACCTTATTATGATGTTCTTTTTTATGAAATGGGTGTTTTTTATGATAAGAGAAAAGATCAAAAAAGCGCTTTAGAATTCTACAATAAATCATTAAAAAGAAAATCTAAAGATCCCTATTTAGTTGCTTCAGCTTACAGAAATATTGGGGATATGTATTTCAAGGAGACAGATTATACAATGGCTGCAAAATATTATGACAGCACATTGGTAAAACTGGATCCAAAAACAAGAGAATATGCTTTTATAGAAAAAAACAGAAAAAATCTGGATGACGTAATAAAATACGAAGCAATTGCCAAGCGCAACGACAGTATTATAAAAGTTTATAATTTACCGGCAAATGACCGGAAAATTTATTTCGAAAATTATATTGCAGAGCTGAAAAAGAAAGATGAATCCAAACGTATTTTAGAAGAAAAAGAAAAACAAAGACAGGCAAATATAGAACGAAATTCAAATTCTGATAACGGTCCAACTGCAATAAATCCGGCGTCGATCGGGCAACCTTCTGATCCTAACGTAGGAGCTATTATTCCGCCTGACGGAAATGCTACCTCCAGCACTTTTTATTTTTATAATCCAACAACTGTTGCTTACGGAAAACTGCAGTTCAAGAAAATGTGGGGAGGCAACAGAACTCTGGGTACAAACTGGAGATTGGCAGCTGTAAAAGCAGCAAATAATGCCGCCTTAAATGATACTTTAAATAATGATGTGGATGCAATGAATGCTCTAAAGGATACCATTGTTATAGAAAAGTATACAACGGAATTTTATGAAAAGCAGCTTCCGACATCTAAAATTGTAATGGATAGTATTGGCAAAGAACGCAATTTTTCTTATTACCAATTAGGACTTATTTATAAAGAAAAGTTCAAAGAATACACTTTAGCAAGTGATAAGTTAGAGCAGTTATTAAAAAATAATCCTGAAGAAAAATTGGTTTTACCCGCGATGTATAATTTGTATAAAATATACCAAATTACAAATCCGGCGAAAGCAGATGCGATAAAGGCAAATATTATAGGAACTTATCCAAATTCGAGATATGCTCAAATTTTAAATAAAACAAGTGAAGATGATTTATTATCGCCCGATAAGGAATATAAAAAATGGTATAAATTGTTTGAGGAAGAACAATATTATGTAGTTTTAGACAATATTGATAATTTAATAAATCAATATTCAGGTGATGAAATTGTTTCTAAATATGAATTATTGAAGGCTAACACGTTAGGAAAAACGAATGGTTTAACGGCATATAAAAAAGGACTTGAAGCAGTTGCAGATAATTACCCAAATACAGAAGAAGGAAAAAATGCGCGTGAAATTCTGGATAAACAAATTCCGACATTAGAAAAGCTTGATTTTACAAAAGTTGATAGTAAAAACTGGAAAATTTTATACTTAGTTCCTAGTAACGATTCTCAAACACGTAAAAAAATCGAAGAAGCAATCAGAGTATTTTTGTTAGTTGAAAATTATGAAAGATTAACAACTTCTGTGGATAAATACAATAAAACCTACAATTTTGTAGTTATCCATGGAATCAAATCAGAGGCTTATGCAAATGATGTTGTGGGAATTTTAAGAGATGATAAGAAATATAAAATTGCTCATCCGGCAATCATCATTTCTAGTGAAAATTACAAGATAGTTCAAATCAAGAAGAATCTTGACGTATATGTAGCCCCCCCAAATCCATAATATAATGTTTGACAAAGTAAAAAAAAACGGAACAGAACTTTTAGGAAAAACCAACAGAATCGTTGATGGAACTTCTATAATAGGAGATATCGTATCCAAAGCCGACTTTCGATTAGATGGAGAGTTAATTGGAAACTTTACATCACAGGGAAAGTTAGTTATTGGTGCCACAGGAGTTATTAAAGGAGAAATTATTTGTAACCATGCCGATATTGAAGGAGAATTTCATGGCAAGATAAAAGTGCTGGAAATCCTTAATATAAAAGCATCAGCGCATATCTTTGGAGAAGTAGCCGTTGGAAAATTGTCTATTGAGCCTGGAGCTGAATTTGCAGCCACGTGCACTATGTTAAAAAATAATAACGAAGTAACAATTAAAGATGGAAGAGCAGCCGAACAAAAACAGGCGGAATAAATGGTTGCCACTAATAAATATCCCTGTACAAATGGGGATTATTATTTTTTTGTTTTCCTATTTTGGATCTTGGTTAGATGAAAATCATCCAAGTCCTAAAGTATATTATAATACTATTTTTGTAATGCTTGGTGTTGGACTTGCCTTATATAATGTTATCAGGCAAGTAAACGACATTAATAAAACAAAGTAAATTGTGTTTTTAAGTGCTTTAAATAATTGTTGCATATTTGCATAAAAATTATTTCGAATGCATTTAAAGATTTACAGACCTATTTTACATTTATTTTTTTTAGCTTTGGCAGCCTACATTTTGCACAAAGCAGTTTTTTTACTTTTAAAAGTTAATCCCCACAACTTTTACTATAGTATAGAATTTTTGTATTTAATTTTTTTCGGAATTTCCGCATTGTTATACCTTATATTATTAATAGTAAAAAGGAAGAATTTTGAAATTGTTGGAATGGTTTTCCTTTTCGGAACCTTTACACAAATGTTATTGGGATATTTAATTTTGAGACCGATTTTAGAAAGTACATCTGGAGAAGTCATGACCGAAAAAATCAATTTTTTTTTAACATTTATTTTATTTTTGTTATTTGAGACGCTTTTAACTGTCCGATTATTAAATGAAAAGCGTTAAAATGGCGATTCTGTAAAACAAGGTTCAAAAATAATTTTTCATATCCTTTTGAATATTAATAAAAAATGTACCTTTGCACCAAATTTCAGAAACGTAAAAATAAGATTTTTAACAGATATGGTGATTTCAAACAGACCTCTCAAATTTATTCTTGCAGCTTTAGTAGCTTGTCTTCCAATATCGGGTTTTGCAAATTCAGAGAATGACTCAACGCATGTACAAACTGAGGTAGCTCATGAAGACAAAGTAGTTTCGCATGAGAATCATGCAGAAGCAGAACATGTAGCACAGGATCCAAAAGCAAAAGTAGACGCTTTCATTGATCATCACTTACAGGATTCTCACGATTTTGTTTTCTTTTCAGATGAAAAAGAAAATAAACATTACGGTTTCTCATTACCAGTTATTCTTATAGACGGAGGTTTGAAAATTTTCTCGTCTTCAAAATTACACCATGGAGAGGAAGTTGCAGAAGTTGATGGAAACTTTTACAAACTGGTTCATGGTAAAATATACAAAACGGATGCTGCCGGAACAATTACTTTTAACGAGCACGGACATCCTGAAAATGAAAAACCATTAGATTTTTCAATTACAAAAAATGTAGTATCAATGCTTTTCGTTGCGGTACTTTTATTCATTATGTTTACCGGTTTGGCAAAATCATATAAAAAAGGACCAATCCCAACAGGATTTGGAAGAGTTTTAGAGCCACTAATTATTTTTATCAGAGACGAAATCGCTGTTCCAAATATTGGTGAGAAAAAATACAGAAAATATATGGGTTACCTATTAACTGTATTTTTCTTTGTGTGGTTGTTAAACTTATTAGGTATGACTCCACTAGGAATTAACGTTACAGGTAATATTGCAATCACGGTTTGTTTGGCAATGTTTACTTTTATCATTACACAATTTAGTGCAAACAAAGATTATTGGGGACATATCTTCTGGATGCCGGGAGTTCCTGTACCAATGAAAATTATCCTTGCGCCAATCGAGGTTTTAGGAACATTAACAAAACCATTTGCATTATTAATTCGTTTGTATGCAAATATCACTGCGGGTCACGTAGTAATTATGAGTTTAATTGCTATGATTTTTGTGGGTAAAAATTTGGCTGCAGATTTGCCAATTTCGATGGGATTAACATTATTTATTTCGGTTATCGAAGTTTTAGTTGCATTTTTACAGGCTTTCATTTTCACAATGTTATCTTCATTATTTATTGGTATGGCTGTTCAGGATCATGATCACGCACACCACCACGAAGATGAAACAGCAATTATTTAATTTAGAAGTTTAATTTTATATATATAAATAGTTATGGGAACAATTCCAACTTTAGTAGGTGCTGGATTAGTAGTAATCGGAGCAGGTTTAGGTTTAGGTAAAATCGGTGGATCTGCTATGGACGCTAT
>Ga0247813_10000441_pt1 | contig 39792 bp, 37 predicted proteins | sample UWRJL169409C1_FD_180719 | JGI IMG/M metagenome (GOLD analysis project Ga0247813, IMG submission 180719) | Plant litter microbial communities from Arlington Agricultural Research Station in Wisconsin, United States - UWRJ-L169-409C-1 | ecosystem: Environmental > Terrestrial > Plant litter >... | reverse complement strand
GGTGCCGTGCGGCCCGCGCGACCCGCGCGTTGATCCGCGCTCGCAATCGACACTTTCTCGATGAGCAGCGTGTTGATTCCGCGGTTGGAATCGAACCGCGCCACGCGCGCCAGCCCGCAGTCCACGACTACGGTCACCCCGTCGATCGTGAGCGAGGTTTCCGCCACGTTGGTCGAGACGATAATCTTGCGCTGCTCGCTACGCGCGACCGCCCGGTCCTGCTGTTCGGGGGGCAATTCGCCGTGCAACGGAAACGCCACGAAATCCCGCAGCTCCCGCTCGAACTGGAGCGCCTGCAACGTCCGGCTGATCTCATACGCACCCGGCATAAATACCAAAAAATCTCCAGAGGTCGTCTTCGCCGCGACTCGCGCCACTTCCCTCGCCGCGACATCCCACACGTTGTCCTTCTCGAAATTCACCGCTTTCGGCAGGTATTCGATGGCCACCGGAAAACTGCGGCCTTGCGAAGTGAGCACGTCGCATGGCGCGAGATAACTCTTCAAGACGACCGCATCGAGCGTCGCCGACATCACCACAATCTTCAGGTCCGGCCGAGTCGTCTGCTGGATCTGCAACGCCCGCGCCAGCGAGATGTCGCCGTAAAGATGCCGCTCGTGAAACTCGTCAAACACCAGCGCCGCCACGCCCTTGAGCGTCGCGTCAAACGACATCTGCCGCAGCAAAATGCCCTCGGTCACAAAACGGATCTTCGTCTTGGCCGACACCCGCGACTCCAGACGAATCTGGTAACCCACCGTATCGCCCAACGCCGACCCCATTTCCTCCGCGACGCGTTTCGCCAGCATGCGCGCCGCGAGCCGGCGCGGCTGCAACACGACGACCTCGCCACGTTCGAGGAACCCGTGCGCATGCAGCATCTGCGGCAGTTGCGTCGATTTACCCGAACCAGTCGGCGCCTGCACGATGAGCCGCCCCTGCGCGCGCAGTCCGGCCACCAGAGCGGATTCGAGTTCGTAGATGGGAAGATCGCGCGGCGAGACAGGCATGAGGGTCTGGCACGATTTTCGGCTGGAGCGCGCATGTCGAGCCTGCTGCGGTGATGGTTCCATGCCCTCCACCCCGTTCCCGCTTTGGTCCTCCGCCGCCCCCGGTGCCCTCGGCACCGCCGCGCAAGATATCCCCACGCTCACCGCCTACCTGCCCGCCCCGGGCAAGGCCAACGGCGCCTCCATGCTCGTGCTGCCGGGCGGCGCCTACTGGGGCCTCGCCGACCATGAAGGCAAAGGCTACGCCGAGTGGTTCGCCGAAAACGGCGTCACCGCCTACGTGCTCCAATACCGTCTCGGCGCCCACGGCTACCGTCACCCGGTCATGCTCAACGATGCCGCCCGCGGCCTGCGCACCGTGCGCTCCTTCGCCCGCACCAACGGCCTCGATCCCTCCCGTGTCGGCATCATCGGCTCCTCCGCCGGCGGGCACCTCGCCTCGACGCTCCTCACACATTTCGACGCCGGCCAGGCCGGTGCCGCCGACGCCATCGATCGCGAAAGCTCGCGCCCCGACCTCGGCATTCTCTGCTACCCGGTCATCAGCCTCGGCGAATTCACGCACCAAGGTTCCAAGAAAAACCTCCTCGGCGAAAACCCGCCCGCCGACCTCGTCGCGCGCCTGTCCACCGAACTCCAGGTGACCTCCGACACACCGCCGTGCTTCCTTTGGCACACCGGCGAGGACAACGGCGTCGTGGTGGAAAACTCGCTGTTGTTCGCCGCCGCGCTCCGCCGCGCCCGCGTGCCGTTCGACCTGCACGTTTACGAAAAAGGCGGCCACGGTCTCGGCCTGCCCGCCGCCAGCAAAAACGCGCCGCCGTGGGACGCCGACTGCCTCTACTGGCTCGGTCAGCGCGGTTTCCTTAAAGCCTGATCACCCGATCAGCTTCGTCTGCCGCAACGCCTCGTAACAGGCGATGCCGGCGGCCGTGCTGAGGTTGAGCGAACGCAGCTCGTGGTTCGCATGCGGGATCGTCAGCCGGCGGTCCTCGCCGAATTCCGCGTGCAACCACTCCGGCGCGCCGTGGCCTTCGTTCCCAAAGACTAACCCGTCATCGTCGGCAAACGCCGCGTCCCAATAACTCTGGGTGGTTTTCGTCGTGAACAGCCACAGACGTTTCGGACCCGCCGCACTCGCCTTGAACGCGGCCCAATCTGCATGGTGATGCACGTCGAGCGAGTGCCAGTAATCCATACCGGCGCGCTTCAGGTGCTTATCCGTGATCTCGAAGCCCAGCGGATGAATCAAATGCAGCCGCGAACGCGTGAGTGCGCACATGCGGCCGATGTTGCCGGTGTTCTGGGGAATCTCGGGTTGAAAAAGGACGATGTGCAGCATGGCGACGAACTGCGCCCAACTCACGCGAGCACCGGCGCCGACGCAATCCCGCGCTAGGTCGATTTGCATTTGCCGCTATGGCCCGCACCTACATGTTTCCGCACGTGGAAGACAAAGTGTGCAAAGCCATCGTGATCGTGGACGACGAAATGTCGTTCACCGACCTGTTGGCCCGGTTGCTCGCCGAACATTTTTCCTGCCCCATCCTGACCTTCGGCAATCCGCTCACCGCGCTCGAAGCGCTCCCCGGCATCGAAGTCGGCATGTTCGTGACCGACTTTTACATGCCGCATGTCAACGGCGCCGAGTTGATCAGCAAGGCTCCGCAATGGTCCGCGATCCCTCCGCCCTGCCTGCTCATCACCGGCCACATGTTCGACGATTCCGAATTGTGCCGCCTGCCTTATTTTAAGGGCGTGCTCGCCAAACCGTTTCGCTGGCAGCAACTGGCCGTCTTGATCGAAAAACACTGGCCCGCCGGCTCCCCGATCCCCCGCCGTGGCGACACCGGCGGGCTGTAAAGACCGGCGCGCCTCCCCACGGAAGTGGCGTCGTCTTACTCGACCGTCAGCCCGGTGTTATCCGCCGCGAGCACGCGCGCCGTGCTCGTCAACCCGGCCGCCGTAAACGCCGCCTTCATCGCATCGGCCACCGCCGCCGCCGACGCCTTGGGCGCGACACACAACACCGTGGAACCGCTGCCGCTCAACCAACCGGTGTAAGCGCCCGCCGCCACGCCCGCCGTGATCGCGGTGCGTCCGCCGGGGATGCGCGGCAAACGATACGGCTCGTGCATGTAGTCGGTGACCGCATGCCGCAACCGCTCGTAGTCGCCCGAGACCAGCGCCGCGACGAGATACGCCGCGCTGTTGATGCTTTTGACTGCGTCGAAATACGGCAGCGTCGAAGGCAGCACGCCGCGCGATTCCTTGGTGAGCATTTCCACGTCGGGCGACGTGGCTACAAAGACAAGGTCCCCGGGCAACTCCACGCGGATCGTGTCCACATAGGCGTTGGTCGCCGCATCGCAGCGCGCCACGCAAAACCCGCCGAGGATGCCCGCCGCCGCGTTGTCGGGATGCCCCTCGATGGCGGTCGCAATGGCCACGAGACGGGACTTCGAGAGCGCCGCGCCGGAGAGCACGTTCAACCCGCCGAGCACGCCGCCGATCACCGTGACACTGGAACCGAGACCACGCGCCGGCGGCACGTCACCACGGATCGAATACGAAAACCCAAAAGGCGCGATGCCCGCCGCCGCAAAAAACGCATCGGCCGTGGTCTGCACCATCGCCTGCGCGCGGGAATCGTCCGCCGTCACCGGTAGCGGCGCGGCGCCCTCGGCGCGCGTGAGCGTGACGCGGTTGTAAATCTGGAGCGCGAGGCCGAGCGTGTCGAAACCCGCGCCGCAGTTGGAGGTGCTGCCCGCCACGCGGACAGTCACGGTCGAGGGAAGGGAACTCATGCGCGGCGGGTGGTTTTGATGATTTTGGCGACTTCCGACATCTCGGCTTTTTTACGCAGGTCGTCGCGTTTGTCGTGGAGCTGTTTGCCGATGCAGATGGCGACCTCCACTTTCACGAGAGCGGCTTTGAAATACATACGGAGCGGCACCAAAACGCGTCCGCCCACCTGCATCGCCTGCGCGATTTTCCGGATCTGGTGGCTGTGAAGCAGCAGTTTACGGGTGCGGCGCGCGGCATGGTTGTTGATGTTGCCGAACGCGTATTCATCGATGTGCGCGTTGAACAACCACAGCTCGCCCTTCTCAAATTTACCGAAGGCGTCGCTGATCTGCGCGCGACCGGCGCGGATCGCTTTCACCTCGGTGCCCTGCAATGCCACACCCGCCTCGAAGCGTTCTTCCACGTGATAATCGCGCAGCGCCTTGGCGTTGCGGACTTCCGTGAAGCGATGGGGATCTTTCTTTTTGGCAGACATGGGACGAGGGGCGGCAAGGCCCGGTGAGAAGGTATAAAAAAAGCCACTCCGCGCGAAGCGAGGAATCAATCAGGCGGATTGGTTACCGCCCGAACTCCTCGACTTGGCACGGAATGACCCGTGGACGAGCGGGTCGATCCCGCCACGCCGGCTTTACTTGGTGACGACCTCGGCCTCTTGGAAGGTGATCTTGCCCTCGATGATCTCGCGCAGCGCGATGTCTTCGGGGGAGAGTTTTTCGAGGGATTCGACCAACGCGCGTTGACCACGGCGGAGCTGTTTCACGCGGCGGGAGACAACATTGATGAGGATGTTGGCGTCAGGAATGACTTTATGGGCTTCTTTAAGGTAGTCGTCTCTCATGGTCGGGAGTGGGAGGTTCGAGAAATAAAAGGGCGATAGCACAGTCCGCCCCTAGGCCGGTCAAGGGTATATTTCCCCGTCCCAGACCAAGGCTTGCACCCGACAGATACCCCGTTTGCGCTCAGCGGCCATGTTCATTGCCTGGACCACACTGCCGACCAAAGATCTCGCCAACGAACTGGCCGCCGCCGCCGTCACCGCGCGACTGGCTGTCTGCGTGCAGGTCGAAGGTCCCCTCCAATCCCACTATCTATGGGCCGGCGCACAGGAGAAAACCGAGGAATACCGCCTGACCTTCAAACTGTTACCCGAACGAGCCTCCGCGCTGAAAACGTGGCTCCATGAACGCCATCCCTACGAGACACCGGAGTGGATTGTCGTAAAGGCCGAACATGTTGCAGAAAAATACTTGTCATGGGCCCGGGGGAACACTTAGTAACTGACCCTTTAACGAGTCAAAACCCTCTCTTTTTAATACCATGTCACAGCACAAAAGTCTCCAAGGCGCCTCCGGCATCGTCGTCAAGCGCAACGTCCTCAAGCGTTTCGAACGCGTCGCGATCCTCAAAAAACGCGGCCAGTGGAAAGAGGGCGAGCGCGTCTCCGGCCTCCGCAAGACCAAGCCCGACGTCTAATTTTCAAGACCGTCTTTCATCAAAAGGCAGGCAGTTCTACTGCCTGCCTTTTTTGTGTCCCACGCTTTTCTCCGCAGCCCGCCCGTCTCTTTCGCTCCACTCCCATGTTTGAACTGATCAAGAAGCTCATCGATTTTATCCTGCACATCGACGTTCACCTCTCGGAAATCATCCGCGACTACGGCGTGTGGACCTACGGGGTGCTTTTCTTGATTATTTTTGCCGAGACCGGCCTCGTCGTAATGCCCCTCCTTCCCGGCGACTCCTTGCTCTTTGCCGCCGGCGCACTCGCGGCGCTTCATCCGGAACAGATCAACGTTCACCTGCTGGCGATCCTCCTGTTTGTCGCCGCCGTGCTCGGTGATTCGCTGAACTACTGGATCGGCAACAAAATCGGCCCCGCCGTTTTTCGCCGCGAAGACTCCATCTGGCTGCGCAAAAAGCACCTCGAACGTGCCCACGCTTTTTTCGAGAAATACGGTGGTCGCGCCATCATCCTCGCCCGCTTTGTGCCCATCGTGCGCACCTTCGTGCCGTTCGTGGCCGGCGTAGGTTCGATGACTTACCGGCGCTTTTTCGCCTACAATCTCATCGGCGGCTTCATCTGGATCTACGCCTTCACCTATCTCGGGTTTTTCTTCGGCAATTTCCCGGTCGTGAAGAAAAACTTCGGTCTGGTGATCCTGGGGATCATCGCGGTTTCGGTGCTGCCCATCGCCATCGAGCTCATCCGCGGCTGGCTCGCAGCTCGAAAACAGGCGCGCATTTCGCAGCCCTGACCCAAGGAGAACGGCCCGCCCGGTCCGTCCTCCGGCCCGGCTCAACGGCTCTGCAGGCTGAACCGGTTCAGTCCGGTCTTGCGGCAGGCATCCATCACGAACGTCAGCGTTTTCAGCGGTGTCGTCTCGTCGGCACGGATAAGCACGGGCGTGTTTTTATCGAGGTCACGCACCTGACGCAGCAGATCCGTCAGCTGCGCCTCGGTCGCCGCCGTCCCGTTGAAGGACAACTCACCATTCGCCGCGATGCCGATCGTCACCGGTCCCTTGAACTCATTTTTACCGGCCGTCTCCACTTTGGGCAGCGTGATATTAAGCGTGGCCGACGTGCGAAACTGCATCGTCACAAACGCGAAAAAAACGAGCATCACGAGCACGTCGATCAGCGGCACGAGATTCAGCTCAGGGCGTTTCCGCCGCCGTTGGTAAAGTCCACTCATGATGTCTGGCGAGCCCCGGTCGCGAAGACCGGCACTTCAAATTTTAAATTAAGATCCACACCCGGCACGTCGGCCGTGGCTTCAAATGTCCACGTGTGGACGTCATTGGGATAGTCGAGCGTCGTGACCGGCACGGATTCCGGCAGCCGGCAAGAGAAGGGAATCGCCTGCTGAGGACCTATCAGACCGGTCACCGTTTCATGATGGGTCCAGATTTTTGTCGTGTTGGTCGTGCGCTGCTTGCCACGTCCCGTGGTCACACTGTGCGAACAGACGAGCGCGAGTTCCAACGTCGCCCCCAAGGAAATCGTTTGCGGCAGATAAAGCCGCGCGTTGCAGAGCCCTCCCGGACGCAAGGGCAGCGCGTCGAACTCAACCCGGGCACCGCGGTATTTGCGCGCGTGCAAAATCGTGCGCACGCAGAAACCCGAGACGACGAGCACCAGCAGCAACATACCCGAAAGCACCCATTTAAACGCACCGCCGGTCGCCCAACTCGCAGGCAGCGCCGACCAGAGCGGCGCGGTCACGATGTGGACCCACGCCAACACCGCGGTCGCCACAACCAGCTTGCGGCCCAGCGGAGCCAGCAACACGGGCGACTGCCATTCGGAGCGCCACAGCCACGGTTCCTGCGGATGCCGGCGCTTGAGCGGCGCGGTGCGCAGACCGCTAATCGCTCCCGCCACGCATCCGGAAAACAATCCGAGGCCCACGGCGCCAAAGACGAGCCCGAAGACCGCATGAAACAAACCCATCTCTGGCCGCCAGTCGGGGCGCAGCACCGCTTGCGTCGGATCGGCGGGATTTACGCGGCACTCGACCGGGCGCTCGGTTTCCCGTGAGTGGCTGAGTTCGGCGTAAAGTTTTTGCTGATAATCACCGATGTTGTCCGCGCCGCCGGAAAGCCCGAGCCGCGAGCTCTCATACGTGCGCCCCTCGAATGTGTAGGCGTAAGTCACCGTGGTCTCGTAGGTCGTGCCGCCCTTGCTGCCCCGGTGACGCTCCAACTCGACGTCCTTCACCACAGCGGGCACCGGCCGCCACTGGTTCTTGATCTCGCGACTGAGCATCACGTCGCGCCACAGCCACACGGTCATGCCCACGCCCACGGCTGCGAACGGCAGTGAAAACAGCGCGAGGAAGATTCCTCCCTTGATGGAGCCGCGACGGCGTGCGTGCGTCGTAAAATTCATCCGGTCAGACGGTCGGCTTACGTGCGAGGATGCGCTCCAGCAGCACGTCGAGTTGCGCGGCGTATTTCTCCACGCGACGCTGATAAATACCGCCGCCCACCAACGCCGGAATCGCGATGAGCAAACCGATGACCGTCGCCGACAGCGCGAGCGATACACCGCTGGTGAACTTGGCCGGATCGGGCATGCCGCTCTCGCCCGAAATGCTGGAAAACACGCGAATGAGCGACCACACCGTGCCGGTGAGTCCGATGAGCGGCGCACCGGCGTAGATCACATCGAGATAAGGAATACCGCGCTCCATGCGCACCACTTCGAGGCGCGCGAAGGCTTTGGTCGCATCGGGATCGGTCGGATGCTGCTCGGCAAACGTGATGATACGCGAGAGCACGGAATGTTCACCGCCACTGATCGGGCGTCCGGCGACAACGGCATCGACGAGGTCGTCGGGGAGGATCGCCGACTTGCGAAGCGCGTAGCCGCGTTCAACGAGGATGAACACGAGCGCGATGGAGCACACCGCGAGCGGATAGATGAGGATGTCGGCCCCTTTGAAGATATCGATGACGGCGAGAAACATGGAAATGGTGCGGTTAGGACCGCGAACGCTGACGAAGGTCGCAAAAAAACGGCAGGTCCACGAAGACCTGCCGTTCGAGAGGGCGCAAGCTTGGTGCGGAAAAGCCTTACGCTGCCATGTAAGGCAGCGCGGCGGCGGTCTTGCGCACGTCGGGCAGGCCGTCGATCAGTTCGCCGATGGCGTCCCACCGGCCGTTGACCAGCGCGTCGCGGGCGGATTCGCGCTGGGCGATCTTGACGGACTGGCCGGCGAAGCGGGCTTCCAGCTTCTCGAGGTCGATGGTGACCTCGGTCTGCGGATCCTTTTCCACGGCGGCGGCGATCTTGGCGATGTCTTCGCGGCTGGCAGTCACGCAGGGCATGCCGAGGGTGGTGCTGTTGCCAAAGAAGATCTCGGCAAAGTTTTCCGCGATGAGCGCCTTGAAACCCGCTTTGGCGATGGCCTGCGGGGCGTGCTCACGGGAAGAGCCGCAGCCGAAGTTGGCGCCGGAGAGGAGAATCGTCGCGCCCTTGTGCTCGGGACGGTCGATCGGGTGATCGATCTTTTTACCCTGGGGATCGTGACGGACGTCAAAGAAGACGAATTCGCCGAGACCGTCGAAGGTGACGCACTTCATAAAGCGCGCCGGGATGATACGGTCGGTGTCGATGTCGTTGCCGGGCACATTGACGGCGCGGCCGGTGACGGAGGTGATTTTTGCGAGAGCCATTGTATTAAGATTTTTAACCACGAAACACACTGAATACACGAAAGCCGGAGTGATCGGATTTCGTGTGTTTCGTGTATTTCGTGGTGATAAGTTGGATGGTTTTAGTTGTTCTCAACGTGGAAGACTTCGCGGGCATCCGAAACGACGCCGGTGACGGCGGCGGCGGCGACCATGACGGGGCTCATCAGCACGGTGCGACCCGTGATGGAACCCTGGCGGCCCTTGAAGTTGCGGTTGGATGACGAGGCGCAGAGCTGGTCGCCGACGAGTTTGTCGGGATTCATCGCCAAGCACATCGAGCAACCCGCGGCGCGCCATTCGAAGCCGGCTTCGGCCAAAACTTTGTCGATGCCTTCCTTCTCACACTGGAGCGCGACGATCTGCGAACCGGGGACGGCGATGGCTTTGACGCCGGCGGCGACCTTGCGGCCCTTGATGTATTTGGCGACCTCGCGGAAGTCCGAGAGACGGCCGTTGGTGCAAGAGCCGAGGAACGCGACGTTGATCTTGGTGCCCTTGATCGGAGCGCCGGCGGGGAGCTTCATGTATTCGAGCGCCTCGATGATGCCGGCCTTCTCGTCGGCGGAGGTCGCGGTGTCCGGGCTGGGAATGTTCTCGGTGATCGAGATGCCCTGGCCGGGATTGATACCCCACGTGACGGTCGGCGCGATATCGGCGGCGTCGATTTTCATGACGTCGTCGTAGGTCGCGTCGGCATCGGAAGCGAAGGACTTCCAACGCTCGACGGCGGCATCCCATTCCGCGCCCTTCGGCGAGTAGGGACGGCCCTTCAAGTAGGCGAAGGTGGTCTCGTCAGGATTGACGTAACCGACGCGCGCACCGCCCTCGATGGACATGTTACACACGGTCATGCGCTCTTCCATGGTGAAGGCGTCGAAGGTGTTGCCCGCGTATTCGTAGGCAAAACCGGTGCCGCCGTTCACGCCGGTGAGGCGGATGATGTGGAGAATCACGTCCTTGGCGTAAACGCCGGGGCGCAGCTTGCCGTTGACCTCGATGCGGCGGACCTTGAGCGCGCCGAGCGCCATGGTCTGCGTGGCGAGCACGTCGCGCACCTGGCTCGTGCCAATGCCGAACGCGATCGCGCCGAACGCGCCGTGCGTGGAGGTGTGCGAATCGCCGCACGCGATGGTGGTGCCGGGCTGGGTGATGCCCTGCTCGGGGCCGACGATGTGAACGACGCCCTGTTTGCCCGAGGCGCGATCGAAGAACGTGACGCCGAACTCGGCGCAGTTTTTGCGGATCTCATCCATCATGGCCTGCGCGAGCGTGTCGGCGTAAGGCTCGACCAATTCGTTGGTCGGGATGATGTGGTCAACCGTGGCGAAGGTGCGGTGCGGATAGGCGACCCGCAGGCCCAAATCGCGCAACATGCCGAACGCCTGGGGAGAGGTGACCTCGTGGATGAGGTGCGTGCCGATGAGCAACTGGGTCTGGCCGTTGGCCAGTTTGCGCACGGAGTGTGCGTCCCAGACTTTTTGGAAGAGCGATTTAGCCATGATTAAGGTAGGTCGAGGTTATCAGGAGCGAGGCTCCCGTGGTCAGAAACAGGCGATCACTCTACCAGATTCTTGCATAACTGAGAAATACTTGTTCAGTCGCCTGTGATGCCTCGTGAGTATCAATTTAACTATGAGCTGCGGCACCTCGTTTACTTTCGCGAGGTGGCCCGCCAACTCCATTTCCGCAAAGCCGCCGAGACGCTCTCCATCGCTCAACCGGCCTTGAGCCGGCAGATTGCCCAGCTCGAAACCGCGCTCGGCACGCCGCTTTTTGTGCGTTCACGGCGTCGCGTCGAACTCACGCCCGCTGGGAAAGCATTGGCCGAGCGCGTCGAACCCGTGCTGCGTGCGCTCGCCAAGATCCCTTCCGAACTCCAAGCACTCGCCGAGGGCGGCAGCGGCCACATCAAGGCGAGCTTCACCGGTCTCGCGATGGCCACCGTGCTGCCGGCGATCCTGCGCGAGTTTCATAAAAAATTCCCCGGCATCCGCCTCGAACTCAACGAATCGCCGACCTCGGCGCAACTCGCCGCGCTGCAAGCCGGCGAACTGGCGTGCGGTTTTTTCCATCCCGAAGCAACGCCGACGCCCGGACTCAAAACGAAGCTGCTCCTTCGCGAGAAGAATGGCGTGCTGCTGCCGTCCGATCACGCGTTGGCGGCGAAATCGTCACTGCAACTGCGCGATCTCGCAGCGACTCCGTTCGTGTTGTTTCCTCGTGCCTATAATCCGGGGTTTTATGACCGCATCCTCGCGGCATTTGCCCGCGCCGGCGTGTCTCCGCGCATTGCCGAAGAAGTGTGGCCTCGCGCCAACGGCGTGGGTTTTGTGCGCGCGGGCATAGGCGCAACATTCATGTGTCCGTCGGAGGCGAAGCAGTTACCGCCCGAAGTGGTGTTTCGCCCGCTCGAAGGCCCCGGCCCTGAAAGCCGGTTGGTCATCGGCTGGAAAAACACGACCGATCTCGATCCCGCGCTCGCGGCGTTTTTGTCGGTGGCGGTCGGGCTCCCGGGCGAAGTGGAATAGTTCAAACAGCGGGCTCGATCCGTCTGGTTTGAGGTGAAACGCGATCACCAAGCGCGTTCCCGTAGTCGGAGGGTGCAGACAGCTCTCGGAGATCGCCGTCCACCTCGCGCTTCACTTGCCCAGCTTCGCGGACTCGGCGAGAGCCTTCATCTCCCGGTCGAACTGGCTGTCGGGCTCCGGCTTCAGCGCCGCGCGTGTCAGCGCGATAACCTGCAACGCATCCTTGTTTTGTTTTTCCTTAAACATACGCGCGACCAGCGGATGCGTCACCCGATCATAAAAATCCATGCCCGCGCCGCGTCCATATTGCTGCAACACCTGACGATAAACCCGCAGCAAGTCACCCGACGCCGCCTTGTCCATGATCGCGACCGCTTGATCGACACCCATGTCCGTGCGGCCACCGACACGACCGCGACGGGCAAGCGTGCGTTCCTCCAGTTCCGCCGAGCTGACTTCACCTCGAGCCCGCAGACTGGCCACACGTTGCAACACAAAGCGCGCGTTCAAATCCGGATAACGCTGCATCGCCTGGGCCGCCTCGACCATCAGGCCTTCGCGCACGAGGGCGGGCTGGCCGGCGGACGCCTTGAGCAACAATTCCCACGCCTCGATGTTGCGACGCTCGTAGTTGACGGCTTTGCGCGCGGCCGTCGCGGCGGCGGCTTTGTTGCTCAAGCGCAGATACAACTCGGCGAATACCTGCTGCTGCCACGACTGGCGGTAGGGCGAAAGACGACGAAACCCTTCACTCAAAAAACTCACTTCATGATCTGAAAGCGGCAGCCACGATTGGGGATCAAAAGCCACGCCGGTCACATATTTTTGTTCCTCGTAGCGCCCTGCATCGAGCACCCACTGCCGGTTGGACCCCAGGTAGCCAAACCAGGCATGACGCCCGTCCTGCCCTGCTCCGCCAAATAAGAGCGTGGGCACTCCCCTCGCCTTTCCTGCCTGCGTCGCGAAATAAGCCTGATCCACGCAAATGCCGCCCGTGCGCAGGATGTCCGCCAATGAATACGTCTCATCCAGCCACGTGTATTGATCCGCGCGAATACGGTCAGGACGATAACGCACCGACTCGTAGCTCTTCACCAATTCCCCCAGGGGAAACTTCACCTTGTTTTGCGCCCAGGTGAGTTCGGAAAACGGCGCGGCCAGATCCACGGTGAACTTCAACTCACCGGCGGAAAGCGTCCCGAGTTTCTGCAAGGTCACGCGACGCTGATCGGCATCCACGAGAAATTTAAAAGCCAGCAAAGGGTCGGGCAGTTTTCGCGGAAGCACTTTTTCTGAAACCTGCCAGTGCGGCCAGTCGGGCGGCGGCGGCTCGTCGTAAACCAGCGCAATCGCACAGGCGAGTTGCTCATACTCGCCGAACACACGCACGTCCGCGGACCGAAGCGTTTGCAGGATACGCAAGACATTCGGCACGCAGTCATAAGGGGTGATCTGACTGAAGAACCCTTCTGCAAACTCCCGATCCGCCAGCAACCAGCCGATCGTTTCATCTGTCAGCAATCCCACCACCGGCTCGTCCGGCAGGTCAAAAACCGCGCGCTGGTCAATGTTACGGTGAATGCCGCGACCCTGATTCAACTCCTCAAGGAAATGCCGCCCCAGCGCGTTCTGAGACTGGTGAAACAAATCGCACCACCGCGCCACGTGATACCAAGCCGACGCGGCGTCTTCCTGACGTAACTCATACGCACTGATCGAGCCCATAAACAACCGCGCCGCTACCGGCATCCACCCCTCGGCCTCCCCTGCTGCCTGCACCGCCTTTAATCGCTCAGGCGTGGGCAACCGGGTGAACCAATCATTGGGAAAACGCGCCGCAAGATCCGAAGCCGATGCAGACGCGACGAACGCGATCAGATACACCAGCCACAGGAAATACGGGCGAAAACGAAACACGTTAAAACGAGTGGCCAGTCGTGCGCCCGACGACAACGCGCAAAAAAACGCCCCGCAGTCGTATGGACTGCGGGGCGTGCGTTGACGGAGACGAAGCCGTGCGGGCGAGGATACTTACGCGTGACTCGCTGATTACGACGCGACGTTCGTGTCGGGCGAAGACTCGGTCGGCGTCTTCTGCGCGAAGGCGAGTTTATCGCCGTCGCGCGTGACGAGGATGACTTCGCCGTCCTTCACGTCGCCGCGCAGGATGGCTTCGGCCAGCGGATCTTCGAGGTAGTGCTCGACGGCCCGGCGCAACGGACGCGCACCATATTTCTCGTCGTAGCCTTTGTCGATGAGCAGCAGCTTGGCCTCGTTGGTGAACTCGAGCTCGATTTTGCGCTCGGTGAGACGCTTGGCGAACTTGGTGACTTCGAGGTCCACGATCTTGACGAGATCGGTCTTCTCCAGCGGGCGGAAGAACACGATGTCGGAGATACGATTGAGGAACTCGGGCTTGAAGACGCGCTTGGCCTCCTCGAGCACCTTCTCGCGCATCTTTTCGTTGTCACTGAAGCTCGACGCGGCGGCGGCGAAGCCCATCGAGGTCTGGCGCATCAGAAGCTGCGCACCGACGTTCGAGGTCATGATGATGATCGTATTGCGGAAATCGACCACGCGGCCGAGCGAGTCGGTCAGGCGTCCGTCTTCGAGAATCTGCAACAAGATCTGCAACACGTCGGGGTGCGCCTTTTCGATTTCGTCGAACAGGATCACGGCGTAGGGCTTGCGACGCACGGCCTCGGTGAGCTGGCCACCCTCGTCGTAACCGACGTAACCGGGAGGCGAGCCGACCATGCGCGAGACGGCGAATTTTTCCATGTATTCGCTCATGTCGATCTGGATGAGCGCTTCCTGGTTGCCGAACATCTGCACGGCGAGCTGCTTCGCGGTCTCGGTCTTGCCGACGCCGGTCGGACCGACAAACAGGAACGAACCGATCGGCCGGCGCGGGTCCTTCAAGTCGGCGCGGGAACGGCGCAGCGCGCGCGCGATGGCGCTGGCGGCGAGTTCCTGGCCGATGACGGTGCGCTGGATTTCTTTTTCCAAGCCGAGGAGTTTTTCGCTCTCCTTCTTTTCCATGCGGGAGAGCGGAATGCCGGTCCAGTCGGCGACGACCTGCATCATGAGATCTTCGTCGATGGTGATGCGTTGCTCATCGCGGGCCTTCTTCCACGCCTCGGTGGCCTGCTCCTGCTTGGTGCGGAGCTGCTTCTCGGTGTCGCGGTATTTCGCGGCTTCCTCGAAGTGCTGCTTAGCGATGGCCTCTTCCTTTTGCGCGCAGACTTGTTCGATTTCCTTGGAGAGGTCTTCGATGTCAGTCGGACGGCTCAGGGAGGAGATGCGGGCGCGCGAGCCGGCTTCGTCCATCACGTCGATGGCTTTGTCGGGCAGGAATCGTCCTGTGATGTAGCGATCCGAGAGCTTGGTCGCGACTTCAAGGGACTTGTCGGTGAAGATGGCCTTGTGGTGATCCTCATACTTGGAGCGGATGCCCTTCAGGATGGTGATCGTATCCTCGACGGACGGCGGCTCGACCTTCACGGACTGGAAGCGGCGATCCAGTGCGGAATCCTTTTCGATATACTTGCGGTATTCGTTGAGGGTGGTCGCACCGATGCACTGCAGTTCGCCGCGGCTGAGCGCGGGCTTGAAGATATTGGAAGCGTCCATCGCGCCTTCGGCCGCACCGGCACCGACGATGGTGTGCATCTCGTCGATGAAGATGATGACGTTCTTGGCGCGCTTGATCTCGTCCATCACGGCCTTGATGCGCTCCTCGAACTGGCCGCGGTATTTGGTGCCGGCAACCATGAGGGCGAGGTCGAGCGTGATGACCTTTTTATCCAGGAGGATTTCAGGCACGAGACCGCCGGAGATCTCTTGAGCGAGACCTTCGGCGATAGCGGTTTTACCGACGCCAGCCTCACCAATGAGGACCGGGTTGTTCTTGGTGCGACGGCAGAGAATCTGAATGACACGACGGATCTCGTTTTTGCGACCGACCACGGGATCAAGTTCACCCTTGCGGGCGAGTTCGGTGAGGTCGCGGCCAAAGGCCTTCAGAGCGGGAGTCTTCACTTCCTTCTTGTTGCCCTCGTCACCACCACCACTGGCGCCACCGCTGCGCGGCGAACCGCCGGCTGAGGCTTCTTCACCGCCACCGGGTGCGCCGCCGCCTTCACCGCCGGAGAACTGCGGATCGAGTTCGCGGAGGATTTCGTTGCGGGTGCGCTCGATGTCGATGTCGAGGGATTTGAGCACGCGGGCGGCGACGCCCTCGCCCTCGCGGAGGAGGCCGAGGAGGATGTGCTCGGTGCCGACGTAAGAGTGGTTGAGCGCCTTGGCTTCCTTGCCGGCGAGCGCGAGAACCTTCTTCACGCGGGGCGTGTAAGGAATGCTGCCCTGCGTCTTGGTTTCCTGGCCGGTGCCGACCTGCTTCTCGACGGCGTTGCGCACGGTTTCGAGGTCGAGGCCCATCTTTTGGAGGACGCTCACGGCCACGCCTTGGCCGAGCTTGATCAGCCCGAGCAGGATATGCTCCGTGCCGACGTAGTTGTGGTGGAAGCGATCGGCTTCCTTGCGAGCCAGCGCGAGCACTTGCTGGGCGCGGGGAGTGAAATTATTCATCGGTTCCATAGGCGTGGGTGATATGGGTTAGTTCTGACCGTTGATCGTGAAATTGGGTTTTGCAAACGTAGCAAACTCCGTGCGCAACCGCTCGGCACGGAGAATATCTCGCTGATTCGATTCCAAGTCGTGTTTGACCGTGCGTGAAATGTGCCCCGGTTGGGCCTCAATGAAGAGCCGGTCAACAATCGCGCGCGACTCCTCGGGAAACACCAGCAGGTCGATGCCCAGGCGAAGCAGCGAAAGGAGGTTCATCGCCTCAGTGGACGTGAGCTGGTGACAGTTTTGAAGGATGCCGTAAGCACGACCGATCTTGTCGAACAGCTTCGGCGCGTCGGTCTCCATGAGTTTGGCGCGGGCGTTGAGTTCATGCTCGATTATGGATTCGAGCACGCTGCCCAAGCGCTTGATAATCGCCTCTTCGGATTCGCCGAGTGTCGTCTGATTGGAAATCTGAAAAATGCTGCCGCTCGCATCGGAGCCTTCGCCGAAAAGACCGCGCACCACCATGCCGAGCTGGTTCACGGCACGAACGACTTTTTCCATCTGGCCGGCGATCACCAGCGCAGGCAGATGCATCATCGCCGAAGCACGAAGACCGGTGCCGAGATTGGTCGGGCAAGCTGTGAGGTAGCCGAGCTGCGGGGAGAATGCGTAGTCGAGACGATCTTCGAGTTCGGAATCGAGGGCGTTAATGACGCTCCAAGCCTTCTTCAACTGGAAGCCCGCGCGCAGCACCTGAATGCGCAGGTGATCCTCTTCGTTGATCATTACGGAGACCGTTTGGTCTTTGTTAATAACCACGCCGGAGCCTGCGGCCGAGCCGCTGAGCTCACGGGAAATCAGGTGACGTTCGACGAGCATCTGCTTCTCGAGTTCGGAAAGCTCGGAGACGGCGGCGTTGGCGCTGCGCTTCATCGGAGCGGTGGCCAGCAACGCCTCGCGACAGGCATCGAATACTTCGGCGCGTTGAGCCTCGCGAGCCCAGCCAGGGAAGGCTTTGCCCGACAGATTCCGCGCGAGACGGATACGCGTCATCAGCACGATCGCAGACTTGCTGCTCGCGGCATCGGTGAGCTCGGAAGGCGAGGCAAGGAGCGATGAGATGGTCATCGGCTTAGTGCGCACGCTTGGGCTGCTCGAAGGCTTGTTTGAGCTGGGAGATTTCATCGCGGAAACGGGCGGCGTCCTCGTAACGTTCAGATTTGACCGCGTCATCGAGGTTAAGTTCGAGTTCGCCAAGACGGTCGTGAAGGGTTTTGCGCTCAAGGGCTTTCTCAGGAACTTTGCCCGTGTGGGCCGTGCCCTTGTGCATGTTGTCGAGCATCGGTTCAACGAGGCTCGAAAAAGTCGAATAACACTGCGGGCAGCCGAAGCGTCCGTGCTTCTTGAAGTCACCCTGCGTGAAGCCGCACTGCTCGCAGCGAACCGCCGAAGCGGGCACCTCGGGATTAAGCGAAGCTTTAAGCAACAGATCGGCTAGGGAGAACCCGCTGGGATCGGTCACGCCTTTGGCTTGGGCGCACGACTCGCACAGATCGACCTTATGCACTTTGTTATTCACGATTTGCGTGAGGTGCACGGTCGCCGGATTGGCGCATAAATCACACTTTAGCGAGCTGGCCATGTAGGTAAGGTTATCACTTCAGCCGAAACTTCGACTGGGCTAGCGAGAATTTTGAGGGTGAACAAATCAAGGTGAGCTCTCTTGCACCGACCATGCCAAGCGTCGGTTGCGTGACAAGACAAGGCGGCAACCCCGTGGCGACTGAAATCGTCCGAAAACAATACGAGACACAGCGGCTCGCTACGACGACGGAACAGGGAAACAATGTCCCATGTGCCCTACCTTCTCATCGCTTGGTGAATCCAAATTCGGGAAAACACAAAAACCACATGAAATCCGACGCCCACTCGACCACTTTGGAGCCTGTCACAACACAAAGCTAGGAACGTAAAAAGTAGTAAAAATAATGTCATACGCCCTAGGGAGTTTCTTCTTGAGTTTCAAAAATACCAGAGGCAACTGTGTAGTGTTATCGCACTACTACCCTCCTATCCCTTCCCCATGACTAAAAATATCCGCCGCAAACAGGCAGGTTTTACCCTTATCGAGCTCCTTACGGTGATCGCGATCATTGGTATTCTCGCCTCCATCATTATCCCGACTGTCGGCAAGGTCCAAGAAAAGGCCCGCCGCGCAGCCGATCTCAGCAACATCAAACAAGTTCTCCAAGGCGCCGTCATCTACGCCAACGATAACAATAGCAAATTCCCCGCGCTCCTGAACAAGAAGCTCGACGGCACGGCTGGCACTGAGGCCGTTAGCCCCCACATCTGGGCTGCACTCGTCGCTGTGGGCGGTGGCTTAGTCGATCCGGTTTTCTACATCTCCAAGAGCGATCCTGAATATCCCGCTATTGCTCCGACCAAGATTCTTAATGACGCCAAGACTGGCGTTGATACCACGTTTGGCGCCATCGAACTCGGCGTTGATCTCATCGCCGGCGTCAACCAGTCCGCTCCCGCCACCACCCCCTTGGTTTATACCCGCGGACTTAAGACCGACGGCAAATGGGATGCCACCACGGGCGTCTATAAGGATGAAGGCGGCCATGTCGGTTATGTCGGCGGTAATGTCGCCTTCTATAAAGATATGCTGGGTGACAGCGGAACGGGCGTATTCACCACCCCCGCTGGTGTTGCCACCGTTAACGTAAAGGAAACGATCACCAGCACGAAAGCCATCCTCGGCACAAGCAAGTCCAAGATCGGAACGCCTGCCGGTGCCCCCGGTAGCGGAACCTGATACACACTAATCGAATCTCAAAAGGCCCAGCATTTCGCTGGGCCTTTTTTATTTTCAAGTTTGCATCATAAGCTCCCATACCGCTCGTTCCAGTTGAGATCCTTCTGATGACTGCCTCCACCCCTACTTCGCCTACCTATATCATCGGCCACAAGAACCCCGACGCCGATGCCATCTGCTCCGCCATTGCGTATGCGGCACTTAAGGAGGCCAAGGGCGAGCTCGGCTACGCGCCCGCACGTTGTGGTAACTCCAACGCCCGCATCGACACCATTCTCACCCGGTTTCACCAACCGCTTCCCGTTTACCTCAGCGATGTCACTCCCCGCGTGCGTGATGTCATGGTGCGCGACGTCGTCTCCATTTGCCAGTCCGCCACCTGCGCCGAGGCACTGGAGCTCATCGATGAGCACGACGTGCGCATCCTTCCCGTAGTCACCGAAGACCAACGTGTCATCGGCTCTGTTTCCATTTTCCAACTAGGTAGTTTTTTCGTCCCTCACATGCGTGAGCCGCGCGAAATGCGCAAAGTATTCAGCAGCCTCACACACATTTCCCGGGCGCTCAAAGGCCGCACGATTCATGTCGAGCGGGCCGACCTCGCCGAAGAACTTTTCGTGCGCGTCGGCGCCATGGACGTGAAGTCCTTCGGCAAAGTCTCGGCCGGCGAAGGCGTTCCTCTCGAAAAAACCATCATCATCGTCGGCGACCGTCGCGACATTCAACAGCGCTCCATCGAACTGGGCGTGCGCGCCCTCGTCGTAACCGGCAATCTCCCCGTCGAAGACGAGATCGTTCAAGCTGCGAAACAGCGCGGCGTCTCGCTCATCGTCAGCCCGCTCGACTCCGCTACCACTGCCTGGGTCATCCGCAGCGCCACCACACTTGAGCGCCTGGTCGATCGGAAATTTGCCTCCCTCAGCGCCGACATCCGCCTGAGCGATCTGCGCAAAAAATTAGCCACGTCCACCGTCGCCGCCTACATGGTCGTCAGCGACGAAGGCAAACTGCAGGGCATCCTGACCAAGACCGACGTCTTGAAGCCCGTTAAAACCCGTCTCGTGCTCGTCGATCACAACGAGATGAGCCAGGCCGTCAGCGGAGCCGATCAGGTAACCATCGCCGAGATCATCGATCACCATCGTCTCGGCTCGCTCAACACGCAGCAGCCCATCCTCTTCATCAACGAGCCTGTCGGCTCCACCTGCACCATCATCGCCGATCTGTTCCGCCGCGAAGGCCTCGTGCCTTCGCCCGACATCGCCGGAATTATGATGAGCGGCATCATCTCCGACACGCTCCACCTCAACAGCCCGACGACCACGGAAAAAGACGGCGCGATTCTCAGCTGGCTCTCGAAGATTGCCTCAGTCAACTCGCGCGAACTCGCTAACGAGATCTTCAGCTCCGGCTCCGTCATTCTAGCCAATAGCCCCGACAAGGTCATCCGCTCCGACTTCAAAATCTACGAGGAAGATGGCATTCGCTTCTCCGTTTCCCAGATTGAGGAACTTGGCTTCGGCAACTTCTGGCCGCACTCCCGCGACTTGGCCAAAGCCCTCCAAACCCTGCGCGATGAGGAGTCGCTGCTCTTCGCCTGCGTGTTGGTCACCGATATCAACACGCAAAATTCGCTCCTCGTCGTCAAAGGCGAACCCGAGTTCATCAATCGCATCAGCTACCCCTCGGTGCAGAAGGACGAGATCTTCGACATGCCGGGCGTCGTGAGTCGTAAAAAGCAGCTCATCCCCTACATCGGCGGCATCCTCAAGGAAATGCACACCTACGGGGTGATGCCCAATTCCGGCTCATCGTCCGCGCCTTTCAGCAAGCCGGCCGCGTCCTAAAACCGGCCTTATACGGCCTCGCTCAGGCCATCCTTCATCGCAAGATCACCGATGACTCTCGCTGCGACGCAACGATCTTGAATTGCAGCGTTGCGGCGCGTCCGCGCACACGGCAAGTTGCGCGTTTATGACCGTTGAGAACAACGCCGATTCCGCACCCGCCGTGCCCAGCGATTTTATCCGCGACATCGTCGCCGCCGATCTTACCGCTGGCCGGCACCAAAAAATCGTCACGCGTTTTCCGCCCGAGCCCAACGGCTACCTGCACATCGGCCACGCGAAATCCATCTGCCTGAATTTCGGCATCGCCCGCGAAAACAATGGCCAGTGCAACCTGCGTTTCGACGACACCAATCCCGTCAAAGAAGACATCGAGTTCGTTGACTCCATCACGACCGATGTGAAGTGGCTCATCGCCGGCTGGGCCGATCACTGCCTCAGCTTCAAACCCAAAGGCTCCCACCCCGTCGCGCAGTCCATCAACGGCCAGTCCGACCACTACCGCGCGCCCGTCTCCGCCAGCGCCGACAGCGAACCGTTTTTCGCGAGCGACTACTTCGAACAGCTCTACGCCTACGCCCTTGAATTGATCAAAAAGGGCAAAGCTTACGTCTGCGACCTGAGCGCCGAGGACACCGAAGCCTATCGCGGCTCGCCGGAAAAACCCGGCAAAGACAGCCCGTTCCGCACGCGCTCCGTCGAGGAGAATCTCGATCTTTTCCAACGCATGCGCGCAGGCGAGTTCCCCAATGGCGCCCGCTCGCTCCGCGCCAAGATCGACATGACCGCGCCCAACATGTGGCTGCGCGATCCCCTGCTCTATCGTATCCGCCATGTCCCGCATCACCACGCCGGCGACAAGTGGTGCATCTATCCGCTCTACGATTACGCCCACTGCCTGAGTGATTACCTCGAAGGAGTCACGCACAGCATCTGCACGCTCGAGTTCGTTGATCATCGCCCGCTCTACGACTGGGTGCTGGAAAGCCTTAATCTGCCCCGCGCCCTGCCGCATCAATACGAGTTCTCTAAGCTGATCCCCGGCTACATGATCGTGTCTAAGCGCAAGCTGCTCCAACTCGTCGCCGCCAACGTGGTCACGGGCTGGGACGACCCGCGCATGCCCACGCTTTCCGGCCTTCGTCGCCGCGGCATCCCCGCGGCCGCGCTTCGCCGTTTTGTGATCGGCGTCGGCGTCACCAAGTTCGACGCGCTCACCGACATCGCCGTCATGGAACACGCCGTGCGCGAAGAGCTCAACGGCCTCGCCGCCCGTCGCCTCGCCGTGCTCCGCCCCATCAAGCTCGTGCTCACCAATATCGCCGAGGGCGAGGTCATCGAGTGCGACGCGACCAACAATCCGCAGGAAGAAAATCCCACGACCCGTAAAATCGCCCTGACCCGCGAGGTATTTATCGAGAGCGAGGACTTCGCCGAGGTGCCGCCTCCGAAATACTTCCGTCTCAAACCAGGCGGCGAGGTGCGTCTCAAATACGCCTGCATCATCAAGCTCGACGAGATCGTCAAGGACAGCACCGGCACCATCACCGAGCTGCGATGCACCGCCGATCTCACGACGCGTTCCGGCGGCCCGAACTCCGACAAAAAAGTGAAGGGCACCATCCACTGGGTGAGCGCTTCCCACAGCATCGAGGCCGAGGTGCGTCTCTACGACCGTTTGTTCACCGTCGCCGAACCCGCCGCCGAAGAAGATTTCCTGAAGGTCGTAAATCCGCAGTCGCTGGACGTGATCACCGCCCGCCTCGAATCTTCCCTCGCCAACGCGACACCCGATGACCGCTTCCAATTCGAGCGCGTCGGCTACTTCGCTGTGGACTACAAAGACAGTGCCGCCGGCAAGCTCGTGTTTAATCGCACGATTTCGCTGAAGGACAACTGGGTCAAAAAGTGAGTCCCGACAGGCTGCTCAGGCACGCCTGCTAGGTTACCGCCCGGTCGTTTTTTCATTTTTTAGTGCAGAAAAACCGACAACCGTTTATTCGCCAAAAAAGTCGAACAAAATCAAATAAATTACCTTATTCGCCATATTTTACGACTAAGAGATAATCCGCCAAATAAGCCGAATACATTGACTTTTCTTATATTATTCGCCATAAATGACGCATAATGAAGATAACCGCACAGCTAACAGATGATGCCATTCTCCACGAGTTAGGCTTTCGTCTTATGCGTGCGCGATTGGCGCAAAACCTCACACAAGGGATGGTCGCCGACATGGCGGGCATTTCGAAGCGGTCGCTTGAGCGTCTGGAGGCCGGCCAGGTTGCCACCCAGTTGTCGGGTTTCCTGCGCGTGTGCCGGGCACTAGGCATTTTAGATCGGTTCGATACGGTCGTGCCTGAGCCCGTTGCAAGTCCGATGGATCAGTTAAAACTCCAAGGGCGCCAGCGTCGGCGTGCATCGGGCAGCCGTAAGTTCAGTGATAGTCTGGGCGAAAAACCGTGGACGTGGGGTGACTCGAAATGATCGCCGAGGTGAAGCTGTGGGGCCGCACCATCGGCGCCGTTTCATGGGATACAGGGCGCGAGTATGCAGCTTTCCAATACGACCCTGCGTTCCTCACGAGCGGTATCGAGGTCTCGCCGTTCACCATGCCCTTGAGCGAGCGCATCTACGAATTTCCATCGCTTCCACTCGTCACCTTTCACGGCTTGCCGGGACTGTTGGCCGACTCCCTTCCCGATAAATTCGGCAACGCCCTCATCGATGCGTGGCTGGCCGCACAGGGTCGCACGACGGAGAGCTTCGGAGCCATCGAGCGCTTGTGCTACACAGGGACGCGCGGCATGGGGGCCTTGGAGTTTTCGCCCGGCCTCGGTCCCAAACCTCGCGCCGCCGTCAAGATTGAGATCGATGCGCTCGTGCGACTGGCGTCGGCCGTGCTCGCCCAGCGCGACGGACTGACGGGCAATTTTGCCGGTGTCCATCAGGCCAAGGCGCTCAACGAAATCCTCCGTGTCGGCACGTCGGCCGGCGGAGCGCGCGCCAAGGCGGTCATCGCCTGGAACCGTGAGACCCACGAGGTGCGATCCGGCCAGATTACCGCCGGAGACGGCTTCGATTATTGGTTGCTGAAATTCGACGGCGTCACCGGCAATCGCGACAAGGAGCTCAACGATCCCGCCGGTTTCGGCGCCATCGAGTATGCCTATTCGTTAATGGCCAAAGCCTCCGGCATCACGATGAGCGAGTGCCGGTTGCTCGAAGAAAACGGCCGCCGTCACTTCATGACGCGTCGCTTTGATCGGCTCGATGGCGGCGGCAAACTTCACATGCAGTCACTGTGTGCGCTCGCCCATTACGATTTCAACCAGGCCGGCGCCTATTCCTACGAACAAGCCGTGCTCGCCATTCGCCGGCTAAATTTACCCTTCTCGGCCGTCGAAGAACAGTTCCGCCGCATGGTGTTCAACATCATCGCCCGCAATCAGGACGATCATGTAAAGAACATCGCCTTCCTCATGGACAAACAGGGCCGCTGGTCACTCTCGCCCGCCTTCGACGTCACCTATTCCTACAATCCATCCGGCCCGTGGACCGCCACGCACCAGATGACACTCAACGGGAAACGCGACGGATTTACCCATGCGGATTTTTCCGCTTTCGAAAAATCCTCGCTGATGAAACGCGGACGCGCCGCAACGATCACCGAGGAGGTGCTCGCCGCCGTGCAACGCTGGCCGGAATTCGCCGCCGAGGCCCGCGTGCCCGAAGCGACGGCCGCGCGTATCACGCTGGCCCATCGCCTCAAGCTCCCTCCCGCCTGACACGCAGACGGGGGCAGGTCGATTCAACTCAATTCGCCGCAAGCCGGGCGAAACGCGCGAGCACCCGCTCGCGACCAATCACGCGAAACAAGCCCGTGATACTTGGCCCCACATTGGTGCCGCTCACCGCGAGGCGTGCCACGGCCTGATAATCACCGAAGCCCAGTCCCTTCGCTGTCGCCAGCGCCTTCAACGATTCCTCGATGGCCGTGTCACTCGTGAGATCGGCCGTCGCCAACCACTCGGAGAGTTCGCCGAGACGCGCCTTCGGATCGCCCTTGGCCATCACCTTGTCGCGCACCTTCGCGTCGATCGCAAAATCCTCGGTGAAGAAATACGCGGTGTAGGCCGGCAGTTCCTCGAAGGATTTGATCTTGGGATGGCTCAGCAGCATGACGGCGCGGAAATAGCCCGCATCGGCCGCCAACGCGATCGCCGCCACCGGCGTGCCCTGCTTCTCAAAATACGCGCGGGCACGCGTCACAAAGACATCGGCCGGCAGCTCCAGCAGGTATGCCATGTTCATGTGCGCGAGCTTTTTGTCGTCGAAGCGCGCATTGCTCTGATTAACCCCCGGGAAATCAAACAAGCTGATGATCTCCGCGATGGGCATCTTCTCACGGTCATCCTTCGGCGACCAGCCGAGGAGCGATAGAAAGTTGACCAGCGCCTCGGACAAGTATCCCCGCTTCTGATACTCCTCGATGAGCGCGCCCTGATCGCGCTTCGACATCTTGCCCGGACCGTTCTGCTTCAGAATGAGCGGAATGTGCGCAAACTTCGGCATAGGTGCGCCGAAAGCTTTGAACAGTTCGACGTGTTTGCTCGTATTCGAGAGGTGATCCTCGCCGCGAATGACGTGCGTGATCTTCATCGCGATGTCATCGACGACGTTGACGAAATGAAACACGGGGTTGCCGTCGGAGCGGAAGATCACGAAGTCCTCGTCCTCTAGGCGCTCGACGTGGCCGCGTATCTGGTCGTCGATCACGGCAGGCGTGTTGACGACCTTGGTCACGGTCTTCTGCCGGTGCTCGTCGTAAGCCTCGGAGCGTTCGCCGATCAGTTTGAACCAGATGGCGCCGTCCTTTTCGTAAGCGCGACCGTTATCCAGCAGCTTCTGCAGGTATTCCTTGTAGATGTGCGCGCGCTCGCTTTGGCGATACGGGCCAAACTCGCCGCCGACCTTCGGACCCTCATCCCAGCTCATCCCAAGCCAGTTCAGACTGTCATAGATAACGTTAAGAAACTCCTCACTGTTGCGCGCTTGATCAGTGTCCTCGATGCGCAGGACAAAGACGCCACCCGTGTGACGGGCATAAAGCCAGTTGAACAACGCCGTGCGGGCGCTGCCGATATGGAAAAACCCAGTCGGACTGGGAGCAAAACGAACGCGAACTTGGGACATGGTAAGAAAAGTAATTGCGCCAGTTGAAACGGCCAAAACGTTAGACAGAAGTAGCCCATGAATGCTGTCAAAGCCTGTGCGCTGGATCCCATGCCCTTCGTAAAGGCATTCGACCTGGCGGCGCGTGCGCGTGGCTTCCGAGCCGAACCACTGGCAACCGTCGCCGGAATCCCCCTCTCCGCCTACACCCATCGCGCATCAGGGCCGCGTCCGCGCATCTACCTGTCGAGCGGCGTTCACGGCGATGAACCGGCCGCCCCCGCCGCACTTCTTCACCTGCTGGAGACCGGCGTATTCGACGACCGGGCGCACTGGTTTCTCTGCCCTCTTTTAAATCCGACCGGCTTCCAACTCGGCACCCGCGAAAACGCCGCCGGCGTTGACCTCAACCGCGACTATCGCGAGCCGATCAGCGATGAAATCACCGCGCACATCCGCTGGCTCGATCGTCAACCCAACTTCGACCTCACGTTTTGCCTGCACGAAGATTGGGAAACCAAGGGCTTCTACCTCTACGAGCTCAACCCCGATGCCCGCCCCTCCCTTGCCGATACCATGATCGCCGCCGCCCGTCGCGAAGGTGAAATCGAAACCGCCCCGCTCATCGACGGACGCGAATCGACCGCCCACGGCATTATCCGACCCGACATCGACCCGTTGCTGCGCGAGCAATGGCCCGAGGCGATCTACCTGCGCCAGCATCATTGCCGGCTCGGTTACACGCTGGAAACGCCGTCGGTCGCCCCCCTCACCCAACGTATCTCCATCCAAGCCGCTGCCGTGCGGGCCGCACTTGCGGAGTTTCTCCTCACGCGCTGGGCGTAGAAGCACCGTCAGGCTCAACCACTCCCGCCGGTCCGGTCGGTTCGACCGGTTTAGCCGCTCCATCCGCACCAGCGGCAGGCTTTTTCGGACCGCCCACCAGCACGCTCAGTTGCTCCTGAATCGCGAAGAAGAACTCGGGGCTTAATTCACCGGCCGGCACCGCGTAAATCAGCTTCGTTTTCGCATGCTCATACAAGTTGCGCACGCCATCGGCCGAGCGCCCCTTGGGTCGAAGCAGTTTTTTGCGTTCCAGCATGAGGGCGATAAACTGCACCAACCGCTCGTTTTCAGGTGCGATTTCGATGGTCGGGTCAGCCAGCGTCACAAACAGATTTTCGGCCGTAAGCTTCAGTTCGCGCTCGGGATTTTCGCCCACCTTGCGAGGCTTGAACACATGCCCCCAACTGCACGCCACGAAACCCGGCACCGTGAAATCAGCTTTCGCCGTTTCCAACACATCGTAGCGCACCACTTCGTCCGTCGTTTCGTTACGCACCAAAAAACTCAGCACCCGCTCGCCCTCACCGAAAGGTTTTCCGGTGACAAAACAGGACGTGGCCAGGGGCTGCAGATTCAATTCCATAGGCTTTCTTGTTTACTTCCACGGGGGGTGGACGCTAGCAAATTTGCGCACCTGCACGCATGAACGGTCGCATCATCGCCATCGGCGACATCCACGGTTGTCACCAAGAGTTTGCCGAGCTGCTCGAGCGGCTCGAACTCACCAAGGACGACCGTCTGATCCTCGTCGGCGACCTCGTCAATCGCGGCCCCGACAGCTGCAAGGTTCTCGATCTCGCCCGCCAGCACCGCGCGATCTCCCTCCTCGGTAATCACGAACTGCGCCTGCTCAATTACCGTAAAAACAAAACGCCCGCCGCCGCGATCGACCGCAAAACCGACGCCGACACGTTCCAAAAACTACGCCCCGAGGACTGGCTGTATCTGGAAGCCATGCCTCTCACGCATTACGTCGCGGAGCTGAACACCGTCTTTGTTCACGGCGGATTTCTACCGAACGAGCCCTGGCAACGTCAGCCTGCGTCCATCGTCACCCGTATCCAATCCATCGATGCCGATGGACGCGCCTGCAAACGTGCCGACGATCCCGATGCGCCACCTTGGGCCGATCTGTGGACCGGCCCGCCGTTCGTCGTTTATGGCCACACACCGCGACCCGAGGTTTACAAACTCAAGTGGTCCGTCGGCATCGACACCGCCTGCGCGATGGGCGGAAGCCTCACCGCCTTTATTCTTCCTGAAAAACGGTTTGTGCAGGTCAAGGCGCGCCGTCGTTATTATCCGTAAACCAACATGGCTGCACCCACTCCTCTTCCCGGCGTCCTGCTCCTCTGCGTCGATCTGCAACCCGCATTTCTCAAAGTCATCCACGATACCAAAACCGTGCAGCAACGCTGCGCCTTTGTGATCGAAGCCGCCGCCGGCCTCGGCATTCGCGTGGCATTCACCGAACAGCTCCCGCGCAAACTCGGCGGCACCGCCCCCGAACTCCTCGCGCTCGCTCCCGGTGCCGACGTGCACGCCAAAAACTCCTTCTCAGTCTTCGGTGACGACGGCATCACCGAGGCGATCCGCTCGCTGGACATCGAACACCTTATCCTTTGCGGCATCGAAACGCCGGTGTGCATTTACCAAACCGCGCTCGGAGCCCTCGACGCCAACCTGCAAGTCACCGTGCTCTCCGACGCCGTCGGCGCACGCCGACCGGACGACGCCGCGATCTGCCTCGGTTCACTCGCCCGTGCCGGTGTCCACCTGCTGCCAGCGGAGACTGTATTCTACGCACTGCTGCACGATGCGGGACATCCGTTCTTCAAAGACTTCACCAAGCTCGTCAAAAAATACTCTTAAACGCCCGCCCCTACGCGCCCACCATGTCCGACGAACTTCCCCTCCTTTCAGTCCGCGAACTCAAAGCGCTCGAAGACGCCTCAGGCCGCCCCTTCGCCAGCGTCCTGGTCGTCAAAAAACTCGCGACCAAGACAGCGTCCAACGGAAACCCGTTCCTCACGCTCGACCTTGGAGACCGCACCGGTTCCTTCGGCTGCACGCTCTTCAGCGACGGCACGGTCTTCGATACCGTTAAAACCGCCGGTGAAGGCGGCGTCCTCCGAGTCGAGGGCCGCATCGACTATTATCAAGGTCGCCTCTCTCCCAAACTCCTCAAGGTCACCTCGCTCTCCGAAGACGAACTCGGCGCACCAGGCCTGATCGACAACCTCGTCGAGGTCGCCCCCGAGCCGGCTCTCGAACTCTGGACGGAGTTCCAGACGTTCATCGACAGCATCACGCACGACGAACTGCGCATGACGGTGCGCGGTGTATTTGAAGAAGTCGGTGACGTCTTCAAGTGGAGCCCGGCCGCGGTTTCCATGCATCACGCCTATCGCCACGGCTTGCTGGAACACACTATCCACATGGCCCGCGCGTGCAAAGCGCTGCTACCGCTCTATCGCGAAGTGGACGCCGATCTCGCGATGGCGGGCATCCTTCTTCACGACACGGGCAAGACGACCGAATATGAGGGCTCGCTCGCCACGAAACGCAGCCGCAAGGGCATTCTTCAGGGCCATGTGGTGCTCGGCTACCAACTCGCCCGTAAACACGGCATCAAAGCCCGTCTCGATGCGGAGCGACTGGAGCGCCTCGAGCACATCATCCTGAGTCATCAAGGCGAACCCGAGTGGGGTGCGGCGGTGTATGCGGCGACGCCCGAAGCCGTCTTCGTTTCGATGATCGACAATCTCGACGCCAAGATGGGCATGGTCCAGCGCACGCTCCGCCAAGCCAACGAACACGACGAATTCTCCGAACGCCTGCCGGGCTTGAGCACAGTGCTGCTCACTCGTCCGCTTACTCCCAAGGCATAAAGAATCCAAGTAACTCGCCCCCTCCACAGATTCACCCAATAAAAAGGCCGCCCGAATAACCGGGCGGCCTTTTTATTGGGCGGTTCGACTCGAACTGCTCCGATACGCTTACGAAAGCGTCTGGATGATTTTCACAATCGGGAGGAACAGCGCGATCACGATGGTGCCCACCATCACGGCCATAAATACGATCATGACGGGCTCGATGATCGACGTAAGGCCGGCCACAGAATTATCCACCTCTTCATCATAGGTGTCGGCCACGCGATTCAGCATCTCGGGCAGCGCGCCGGTCTCTTCACCGACTTCGATCATCGAGGTGACCATCGAAGGGAACACCTTCGTGGAATCCAGCGGACGGGCAACGTTGTCACCCTCTTTCACGCGGTCATGGACGACATTCAAAGCATCGGCGACATGCACATTACCCGAGGTATCGCGGGTAATAATGAGCGCTTGGAGAATAGGAACACCCGAAGCGAGCAACGTGCCGAGAGTGCGCGTAAACCGGCTGATCGAGGACTTCAGGAAAAGCGGGCCCACGCCGGGAGCATGCAATAGGAACCAATCCACCGCGCGGGTGCCGGCACGGGTCTTGTGCCAGGCCTTGAAGGAGAAATACAGAGCCACGCACAGACCAATCGCCAAGAGATAGTGGTTCTTGAAAAAGTTACTCACGGCCAAGACGGCGAGCGTCAGATCAGGCATCGGCTGGCCCTTGAGCATACCCGAGAAAATTTTCTCGAACTGGGGAATCACGACCACCATCAGCGCACCCACGATCAGGACTGCAACGAACACGATGATCACCGGATAGGTCATCGCCGACTTCACCTTGCCCTTGATGCGCTCGGATTTCTCCATGAAGCGCGAAAGACGATCCAGCACGGTGCCGAGCACGCCGCCCGCTTCACCGGCCTTCACCATGTTCACATAAAGGCGATCAAACACCTTGGGGTGCTGCAGCAAGCCGTCCGAGAAATTGCTACCCGACCGGATGCTTTCCACCAAGGATTCAACCACCTCTTTAAAGGGCAGGTTTTTTTCCTGGCGGGCCAACGTTTCCAAGCTGCGCATGATCGGCATGCCTGCATTCACCAGCGTGGCCAGTTGGCGGGTAAACACCGTCAAACCGGCGTTGTTGATGACGCGACCAAAGGACATGCCTTTCTTCTTTTTGGGACGCTGCTGCTGATCGCCCTGAGGGGAACCCGGAGCATTCAACTTACGAACGTCTTTTTTGCCACCGACGGTGAGTTTCGCACCACCGCTTCCTTCGGGCGCCAACGCGGTGGGGATGAGGCCCATCGCTTTCAATTCTGCAGCGGCCTGCTCGGAGGAGGCGCTTTCAACCACGCCTTTCTTTTCTTTACCGGAGGCGGACTCGATCGCGCTATAATTAAACTTTGGCATAGGGTAAGGGTATTGGAGAGTTTTATGAGGAGAATTAAATCACAGGTCGATGCTGGAAACGTGCAGGGCGGTAATCAGGTATATTTAACGATTTCCTCGATCGAAGTGGCTCCGTCAAAGATCGAACGAAGACCGTCATCACGCAAGGTGCGCATGCCCTGTTCGAGCGCCTTTTGCTTGATCACCATGGTTGATGCGCGTTGCACGACCAGATCGCGCACGGCTTCGCTCATACGCAGCCACTCGTAAACACCCATACGACCGCGGTAACCGGTGTTGCTGCAATGATCACAGCCCTTTCCGTAGAAAAACTCACGATTACCGATATCGACCGGATCAATACCCAACTGATGCAGCAACGCCGCCGGGGGCTCGTAAGCCGTGCGACAGTTCTTACAAATACGGCGAACCAGACGTTGCGCCAAGACCGCCTCGAGTGAGGACGCGATCAGGAACGGCTCCACGCCCATGTCGACCAGACGGGTGACCGCGCCGGGCGCGTCGTTGGTGTGCAGTGTGGACAACACCAAGTGACCCGTAAGCGAGGCCTGGATCGCAATCTGGGCGGTTTCCAAGTCGCGGATTTCACCCACCATGATCACGTCAGGATCTTGACGAAGGAAGGAGCGCAGTGCGGCGGCAAAGGTAAGGCCCACCGCATGATTAACCGGCACCTGCATGATGCCTTCGATTTCATACTCAACGGGATCCTCGGCCGTAAGCAGTTTGAGGTCCGAGGTATTGATGACGCGAAGCGCCGAATAAAGCGTGGTCGTCTTACCCGAACCCGTGGGGCCCGTGACGATAAAGATACCGTTGGGGCGCTTGATGATTTCATTGATCCCCTCGAACACATCCGTGGGCATGCCCAGGGCCGAAATGTCGAGTTGCACGGCGGATTGATCGAGCACGCGCAATACGACGGATTCACCGAATTGTGTCGGCAAGGTGGATACGCGAAGATCCACCGGACGTCCGGCCAGCGTAAGCTTGATGCGGCCGTCCTGCGGGATGCGGCGCTCAGCGATGTTGAGGCTCGCCAGCACTTTTACGCGCGACGTGATAGGCACCGCGAGGTGCTTGGGCGGAGGTGCCATCTCGTAGAGCGCACCGTCGATACGATAGCGGATCTTAAACTCATGCTCGAAGGGCTCGAAGTGAATGTCGGACGCCTTGTCGCGGATGGCTTGGCCAATCACCAGGTTAACGAAACGAATGATCGGAGTCTGGCCGGCCATCGACTCGAGATCGTGTTCGGAAAACTCCTTTTCCCCGCCTTTACCGCCATCGTGATCATCGCTCGACATCTCCTTCAAGAGATCGTCGATCGTAGCGTCGTCGTCGCCGTAGTGCAGTTTGAGCAAGCCCTCCACTCGACTGGGGTCGGCCACCAGGATCCGAACATCCTTGCCCAAGGCAAACGTCAGATCGTCAATGACCTGACTGTTAAAAGGATCCACCGCAAGGAGATCGATGCTCTGGGCATCCACCCGAAATGGGACGACTCCATACATACGGGCGAGGCTGCCCTGAACCGAAGCGATCACGTTGCTGGCGATTTCCCCGGTCTGTCCCTCGAGATACTCGAGGCCCAAGTGTTCAGCCACTTTGCGAAGGAGCACGGTTTTATCCACCAACCCCATCGAAACCAGAAGATCAGCGACGGATTTACCCGTGGCTTTATGCTCCTCATTGACGTCACTGAGCGTGTTGAGCGCAACCAACTGGTTGTCTCGGCAGAGTTCTAAAATGGCCTGACTGTGGCTTTCAAACATAGGGTAACCGGCGTAAGCCGACGAGGGGGGAAAGCGATGCGGTTTGGGAGTTAGAGTTGGCGGAGTTGCGCACCCATCGCGAGGAGTTTTTCGCGCATGACCAGCGGGTCTTGGGCTTTGTCGAGCGCCTCATCGGGCAGGATGAGTTCTCGATTAACCAAGCTCATCAAATGGGCGTCCAACGTGATCATACCCAAATTGGCACCCGTCTGAATATCGGAGGAAATACGGAAAGTTTTATTCTCGCGGATGAGCGAGGAAATCGAAGTCGTGCTGACCATGATCTCGTAACTGGCGATGCGGCCGCCGCCGATTTTTTTGCACAGCACCTGGGAAATCACCGCCACGATCGACGAGGCGAGCTGCGTGCGGATCATGTCCTTCATGTTCGCCGGGAATGCATCGACGATACGGTCGATGGTTTTCGCGGCACCATTCGTATGCAGCGTGCCGAACACCAAGTGGCCGGTTTCGGCCGCGCTGATCGCCGCTTCGATCGTCTCCAAATCGCGCATTTCACCCACCAGGATAATATCCGGATCCTGACGGAGCGCGCGGCGGATGGCCTCGGAGAAACTCGGGACATCCACGCCGACTTCACGCTGCGTCACGATGCAGTGTTTGTGAGGGTGATAATACTCGATCGGGTCTTCGATCGTGATGATATGACCATCCCGCGTCTCGTTGATGTAATTGATCATCGCGGCCAGTGTGGTCGACTTGCCCGAACCCGTCGGACCGGTCACCAACATCAACCCGCGAGGACGATACAGGAGCTCGCGCACTTTGTCGGGGATGCCGATTTCACGCAGACTGAACATCTTGTTCGGAATCTGGCGAAGCACCAAACCGTAGTTCCCCTTGGCCTTGAGCACGCTCACGCGCAGTCGAGCCTTGTCGAGATAGGCGAAACCGAAATCCGAACCGCCGTTCAGCTTTACGTTCTGCTGATGATTGTCCGGCGTGATCGAGAGCATGAGCTTCTCGGTGTCCGCCGGAGTGAGCGCGGGGCCGTCAATCGGCACCATGCCTCCGCTGAGTCGAAGCGTCGGGGGCTGGCCGACCTGAAGGTGCAGGTCGGACGCGCCCTGATCCACCACGAGTTCCAGCAGATCGTTCATTTCGTAGCTCATAACGGATGGTAGCAGGAAACAGGCTTAACTGGCGTCACCCACGGTGATCGACACGACTTCATCAATCGTCGTCATGCCGGCGAGGACCTTGCGAACGCCGTCTTCACGCATGGTGCGCATGCCGAGCGAACGAGCCTTGTCGCGCAATTTGGCGGTGCCGGCATTGTCGTAAATCATGCGCTGGATTTCTTCGTTCACCACGAACATCTCGAAAATACCGGCGCGGCCGCGGTAGCCGGTGCCGTTGCAATTCGAACAGCCTTCGCCGCGCATAAACGTGGCGGTGGACGCCTGCTGCGCCGTGATATTGAGCGACCGGAGCTCATTGGCGTCCGGCGTGTAGGGCTTCTTACATTGCTTGCAGATTTTACGGGTCAGGCGTTGCGCCACGGCGGCCCGCAACGAAGTGGACACCAGGAACGGCTTCACTCCGATGTCGATCAGACGGGTGATGGCGCCGGGAGCGTCGTTGGTGTGCAGCGTCGAGAACACCATATGACCGGTCAGTGATGCGTTGATGGAAATTTCCGCAGTCTCCAAGTCGCGGATTTCGCCCACCATCACGATATTGGGCGCCTGACGAAGCATGGCGCGCAACGCCGAGGCGAAGGACATGCCCACGTCGTGACGGACCGGCACCTGATTGATGCCCGCGAGCACATACTCGACCGGATCTTCAACCGTGATGATTTTGCGATCCGATTTATTGATGAAGTGCAGACAGGAATACAGCGTCGTCGTCTTTCCCGAACCGGTCGGCCCCGTGACCAGCATGATGCCGTCCGGCAGCGAAATCAGCCGCTCAACGATGGCCTGGTCGTCGCTGAAGAAACCGAGTTCGGGCAGACCGAGCGTAAGGCCGTCTTTGTCGAGAATACGCATGACGATGCTCTCGCCGTGCGCGGTGGGCAGCGACGAGACGCGCAAGTCGATTTGCTTGCCCGTCATGTTAATCTGAATACGTCCGTCCTGCGGGATGCGTTTCTCCGCGATCGAGATGTTCGCCATGATCTTCAACCGGGAGATCATCGAGAGCTGCAGTCGCTTCGGCGGATTCTCGATTTCGATCAGCACACCGTCGATGCGGTAACGCACGCGGAACCGCTTTTCGAGCGGCTCCAGGTGAATGTCGGATGCCCGGCGTTGAATCGCCTCCAGAATGATCTGGTGGACAAGTTTGATGATCGGCGCGTCACCGTCTTCCACGGAAGGCATGCCATCCGTCGCGACCGTCGTGACGGCGGCGGCCTCGGCTCCGGATACTGAAAAATCACCCAGCATCGCATCCAGTTCGCTGGCATCTTTGCCGTAGAAACGATCGATGGTGTGCGCGATCTCGCTCAGCGGCGCCACCGAAGGCTCGATGGTCAGCTTCAGCATGTGGCCGATGCTGTCGATGGCATCGACGTCGAGCGGATCGCTGATCGCCAGCTTCAGCGTGCTCCCCTCCTTGGCCAGGGGAAACACGTTGTAGCGCACCGCCAGCGCACGCGGCACCATGCCCATCGCCTCGGCATTCGGCACGCGCAGGGCCGCCAGATCCACCATCGGCATGCCGAACTCGTCGGCCAGCAGCTGACTGAGCTGACGCGGCACGACGGCACGCTGCGCCACCAGCGTCTCCACCAGCTTGGGCGGAGCCGTGGTCAGATCCGTATGTGCGGCGATGTGCTCGTTGGCGGCATCGAGCTGGGCTTGGGTGAGCACGCCTTTTTCAAGGGCGAGCTGTATGACGAAATCATCGGCGGAAGTCACGTTGGGGAGGTAGGCGTTGGGCCGATCAGGGTAGTTGTCGGGGAATTACAGGGAGGGAAACTAGCGGCTCAAGCTCATGAGGAATTCCGCGTTTGTTTTCGTTTTCTTCAAGCGCTGAATTAACATGTCCATCGCTTCGACGGGCGGAATGCCCTGCATCGCGCGACGCAGACCGTAGACGCGAAGCATTTCCTCGGGATGGTAGATGAGCTCTTCTTTGCGCGTGCCGGAGCGGTCGATGTTGATCGCCGGGAAGATACGCTTGTCGGAGAGACCGCGATCAAGGTGCAGCTCCATGTTGCCTGTCCCTTTGAACTCTTCAAAAATAACTTCGTCCATGCGGCTGCCGGTATCGATCAACGCGGTGCCGATAATCGTGATGCTGCCGCCGCCCTCGATGTTGCGCGCGGATCCGAAGAAGCGCTTGGGCTTCTGCAGCGCGGTCGCTTCGACACCGCCCGACATGATCTTGCCGGAGTTGGCTGCCAACGCGTTGTAGGCTCGGGCCAGACGCGTGATCGAATCGAGCAGGATGACCACGTGCTCGCCTTGCTCGACGAGACGCCGCGATTTCTCGATCACCATCTCCGCCGCATGCACATGGCTTTCGGGAGCTTCGTCGAACGTGGAACTGACCACTTCACCACGCGTGTGGCGCTTAAAATCAGTCACTTCCTCGGGACGCTCGTCGATGAGCAGCAAGATGAGCTTTTTATCCGGGAAATTATGCGAGATGGAGTTCGCGATGTTCTGAAGCAGCACCGTTTTACCCGTGCGCGGCGGAGCGACCAACAGACCGCGCTGACCGAAACCGATCGGAGTGAGCAGATCGACCGCGCGCATGGAGATATCCTTATGAATTTCCGGCGCTTCCAGCAGAATGCGCTGGAGCGGATAATAAGGAACCAGCTCCTCGAAAGGCGTGAGTTGCGAAAGCTGCTCAGGCGCCTTGCCCATGGCTGTGCGGATGCCGACGACCGCCGCACAACGATCACCCGACTGCGGAGCCTGCACGATCGCCTCGACGTGATGTCCGCGCTTGAGTCCGTAACGCTTGATCAACGACTCCGGCAGGTAGGTGCTTTCAGGATACAGGCGGTAGTTGGCCTGCTCATGCACCACGAAGCCGTGGCCCTTGTCGGTAAGTTCAACCAAACCGCGGTCGGCGATGGGTATCTGCTTTTCGATCGCGTGAATATAAATCGACTCAAGCACCTGCAGGCGGTTGAGCGTGCCCTCCAACGGAACTCCCAGCTTGCGGGCGTAGGCGGTGAGTTCGAACAGGCTGTAAGAGTAAACTTGATCGATCTGGATCGGGGCGTCGCCGTTCGCCGTCAATAACGAGGCCGCAAGGGCGTCGAGGGCCGCTTGATCCGCAAAACGCGCGGGATCAGGCAGATCACCGTAATGCTGCTGCACCAAAACCGGAGGCGCCGGTTGCGGCGGATGCTGCGGATGACGGTCTCCCTGACGGCCACCACCGCCACCACCCCCGCCACCATTCTGGTGCTTATCCTTCCACTTGTTCTTTTTGTCTTTCTTACGCTTCCACCAAGGGCCGCGATCATCCTCGGCCGCGCCTCCACCTTGCTGATAACCACCGGACGGCTGCGACTGGCCCGCGCCTTGTCCGTGATCCTGCCCTTCTCCCTGGCCCCCTTGGCCGGCAGCTCCACCCGCGGACGCCTGCTGCGAAGAGTGCTCAGGTGCTTGAGAATCGGATACACCCGCATCACTCCCGCCATCGACCGGAGCCGGATAGGAGGAACGCTCGGACGATGGCACAAACACCGGACGCTCGGCCGGTGACGGAGCCGGTGATGGCTCGGATGCCTCGTAATGCGAGGGAGCCGGACGCTCTTCACGCACCTGGCGTTCTTCACGGGCCGGTTCATGGACCGGAGCGGGTGACGGACTCGGAGCGGGCGCCACGGATTCAAACAAGCTCGGCTCGGAGGCGCTCTCGCGCGAGGACTTGGCCGAAGCCTTGGTCGTCCGGGCCTTCACGACCCGTGTTTTTTTCGGAGCGGCTTCGGCAGGTGCGGCACTCGTCGCACGGGGCGCACGCTTGGTCGTTTTTTTAGTTTTGCCAGAACCGGTGTCACCGGAGGCGGTCAATTCAGAGTCAGCCATTTGTAGAAAGGAAAGGAAGGGACAAAACCAACCGGCTCAAAAACCAGATTCAGCGAGCACCGGACAACCGGGCCGCCAAGTGGTTCACCTGCAATCGCAGGGATTCGAGCGTGCTGTCGTTGGACAGGATAAAATCGGCTTTTTCTAGTTTCTGAGCCAAGGGCAATTGCTTGGAAATTCGCTGCTCGGCGAGCGATTGGGGAATTCCGCGCTCAGACAACCGGGCAAGCTGATTCGCGGACGATGTCGATACGCACACGATGAAATCAAACCAATTTTCCAAACCTTGCTCGAAAAGCAGCGGCACCTCGATCACCCAGTTCGCCCCCGGTGCGGATGCCAGTAACGCGCGCCAACGCTGATAGAGCATCGGGTGCAACAACTCCTCCAGCCACACACGGGCGGCGTCATCACCAAAAACATGTTTGGCCAACTCCGGCCTGACCACCGTGTTATTCGCATCCACCACATCGGGAAACCTGGCCTTGATCCGAGCAATCACGCCGGCCTCGGTGAGTAATTCTTCGCGCACAATCCGGTCGGAATCGATCCGCCGGAAACCCGCTTCCTCAAAGAAGCGTGCCGCCGTGGACTTACCTCCGCCCATGCCACCTGTTAGTCCCAATATCATTGAGTGATCGTTGAATCGTAAACCGCCGAAGATTGGGCTTGCGCGACCTTTCCGCAAATCATTACTCGGAATCCGCTTCGCTATGGTTTTGCGATGTCTCAATTCAACGTAAAATCAGGCCGGAACACGACATGCCTCTCACGACCGATACCACGCGCGCAGAGTCCGTCACCGAAGCCACCCTCGCCACCGCCCGCACGCTCTTTCCCGAGGCTCCAGAAAAATTTATCCGCGAGCTTTTTACCGGCATCGAAGCCCTCTTCCACGGAAGCTATCTCGACTACCAGGCCAACGATCTCCGCTACCACGATTTCCGCCACACGTTGCAAGTGACCGTGGCGTATGTGGATCTGTTCGCCGCCCGCCAGAACTCCGGCGAAACCCCGTTTTCCCACCGCCAGTTCGAACTGGGCCTCGCCACCGCCCTCCTCCACGACAGCGGCTACCTCAAACTCCGCTCCGACCAGCAGGGCACCGGTGCCAAATACACCTACTGCCACGTCCTGCGTAGCTGTGCCCTCGCCGCCTCGTATCTGCCCACGCTTGGATTAAAGGCCGAAGACATCGACATCGTGCTCGGTGCCATCCGCTGCACCGGCCCGTCCACCGCTGGCATGAAGCTCCGCTTTAACCGTCGCGACGAACACGTCCTCGCGAGCTTGGTCGCCACTGCCGACTACCTCGCCCAGATGGCAGCCTCGGATTATCCCGACGAACTCGAACTGCTTTTCAACGAGTTCGCCGAATCCGACGCCTTTCTCGGCACACCTTCCGAGCGGCGCATTTTTAAATCGGCCGCCCAACTCATCTCGGGCACCGGCATTTTTTGGAACACGGTTGTTAAAGGAAAGTTGGACAACGACTTCCTCGGTGTTTACCGCTTTCTCACCCAACCCGATGGCAGCCACCCCTACCTCGACGCCATCGAAAGCAACCTCTCCGAAATCGCCCGGCGTTACTCGCTCCCCGCTCCTGCCTGAGTCCCGTCGGCGTCCGTCAGTTTCCCTACCCCTATAATGTTAGCGACCCTCTCCTCGGCCGCGCTCCAAGGCATCGACGCCGAACTCGTTCACGTGGAGGTCAACTCCGGCGAAAGCGGCGATCCTAAACTCATACTCGTCGGCCTCCCCGACGCCGCCGTCAAAGAATCCGACGACCGCGTCGTCTCCGCCCTCAGCAACAGCGGCTTCAAATCCCCCCGCACGCGCACCACGATCAACCTCGCGCCCGGCCACCTCCGCAAGGAAGGG
>Ga0247813_10000440_pt1 | contig 39860 bp, 39 predicted proteins | sample UWRJL169409C1_FD_180719 | JGI IMG/M metagenome (GOLD analysis project Ga0247813, IMG submission 180719) | Plant litter microbial communities from Arlington Agricultural Research Station in Wisconsin, United States - UWRJ-L169-409C-1 | ecosystem: Environmental > Terrestrial > Plant litter >... | reverse complement strand
AAAGAGAAAAAGAGAGATAGAAAGGGAGAGAGAGAGAGAGAGGGAGAGAGAGAGAGAGAGAGAGAGAGAGAGAGAGAGAGAGAGAGAGAGAGAGAGGAACAATTGAAAGGTACTATGTAAGGTGATGAGATCTGAATTTTTAAAATGAAGAAACGAATAAAAGACTAGTCAATGAATTTCAGATTAAGCTTCGGAGAAGCGAAATGTTTATAGAAAACATATTAGGATGCTATTACGAGCTTCGGAGAAGCGGTATGTAACACGATTTTTCAGGGTCAAAATTTCATAAGTTACTAAGGGCATATACTTAACTTAGGGTTCTCATATTTAAATTTTTTATGCCCTATATCATCAATAAATATTTCTGCTATATTTGTAATGATGGTGGACGGAATATTTGCTTCGCTGTTAATTAACTAAACATAAATTAGAATAAGATGATTAAAAAGATCACATCGGCTGCAAAGCTAATGTTAGGTGCTATGGCACTTTTAGTAATGTTTACCACAGCCGCCCTGGCGCAGGATAAAACTGCCGAAAACCTTACAAAGCTTAACGACCACATGAAAACGCAACTGTCGCTTAACGACAGCCAGTACGCCAAGGTTAACGATATTAATCGGGTGTTTGTTACTAAAGCTAAAGAGAGCGAAAAAAGCAATGCTAATAAGCTGGACAAAGCTAAAAAGATAAAAGCTTTAGAGGCCGACAGGGATAGCAAATTAAAATCGGTTCTTACTGAGGATCAGTATAAAATATTTATAGCAAACAGGGGAGAAAATACTAAAAAGCTAAAAGCTTTATTACCTGCTAAAGAGTAACAAAAAACCCGGAATGTGAGTTCCGGGTTTTTTGTTAGTTTTATTTCAACAAATTTAAGACGTAATGGTTGTTAAAATTTTTCGGCGGATGCTTTTTTCCAGAAGTAGAACATATCTGTAGGTACAGAGTGCCCTTCCAGCATGCAGCCGGGAGCAGGTTCAGGATACGTTTGCAGGTATGTTTTAATAGTAGTACGGTCGGTACGCATACTCACCACGCTACGGTCTACATCATCGGGGTGGCATATTCCTGCCGATGCCATAAGGTCCATAGCACTTTTTACGGTTTCATGCTGAAAACGGTATACACGCACACTCTTCTCTTCAGGAACCAGTCCCTTAACTAAATGCGGGTCTTGTGTGGCAACACCTGTAGGGCAGGTATTGTTATGGCATTCTAAAGCCTGTATACAACCCAGGGCAAACATCATTCCGCGGGCAGAATTGCAAAGATCGGCGCCAATAGATAATGCCTTTATCACGTCGAAGCCGGTAATGATCTTTCCACTGCAAATAATTTTTATCTGGTCTTTTATTCCATACCCTACAAGGCAGTCATACACAAATGCTAAAGCATCGCGCAGCGGCATACCCACGTGGTCGCTGTATTCCTGCGGGGCTGCGCCGGTACCGCCCTCGCCACCATCTACAGTAATAAAGTCCAGATACGTGTGGGTTTGTACCATGGCTTTACAAATAGCTATAAACTCGTGCTTGTTGCCTATACATATTTTCATACCCACAGGCTTTCCGCCCGATCCTTTGCGTAGCAGCTTTACAAAATCCATTAGTTCTAACGGAGTTTTAAATGCCGAATGATACGGTGGTGATATGATATCGTGGCCTTTGCTTACAAGCCTGATGTCGGCAATCTCGTCTGTTACCTTTTCTTTAGGTAAAATACCGCCATGGCCGGGCTTGGCACCCTGCGAAAATTTTATCTCGATCATTTTTACATTATCCAGCATGGCGCGTTTAGTATACTGCTCGTAACTAAAATGGCCTTCTTCGTCACGGCAGCTAAAGTAGCCGGTACCAATATTCCACACCACATCGCCGCCTTCCTGTAAATGATAAGGTGATAAACCGCCCTCGCCGGTGTTGTGGTAAAAGCCACCCTGCTTTGCACCCCTGTTAAGGGCTATAATGGCATTTTTGCTCAAAGAGCCATAGCTCATGGCACTTATGTTAAACAGGCTGGCAGAATAAGGCTGCGTGCATTGTGATGAGCCTATGACCACACGGGGGTTCATATTAACATCGGCAAAAGGTATGGCGCGTATACTATGGTTTATCCACTCGTAGCCTTCATCATACACGTTAAGCTGTGTGCCAAAAGGCATAGTATCGGTTTCTTTTTTACTGCGTTGGTACACAATACTGCGCTGCAGGCGGTTAAAAGGTTTTCCATCCAGATCTGTTTCTACAAAATATTGGCGAATTTCCGGGCCTATAGATTCTAACAGATATCGCAGCCTGCCCACAAGCGGGAAATTTCTTCGTATGGTTTTTTTAGACTGGAACATGTCATATAGCCCCATTAAAATTAATGGAAGAAATATAAACAGGAGCAATGCCGATTTAGGTGTTATATATGTAAGTATGCCAATAATGGCAAGCGAAGTAATAGCAAATAGTATAAATATTTTTCTCATGAGTATTCCCGGTTTATTCTTTGCTTTATAGTAAGCCTTACAAAAATAAATATATCTGCCAGTTTAATCTCTAAGAGTTATTTTAAAAGATGGCTTTATACGTTATTTTTAATAATTCTTTATAATGACCGTTGTTATATATTAATTTTATAAAATATTGAGCGTATTTATTATAAACTTAATGTTCGTATATTCAATTTATAGTTATTGTATTGTTAATAGATGTTTATGTAGTTGCATGCCATATTACCTTTGCCATGCTATAAACTATGAAGAAGATGAAAAATTTTGATGTGCCGTTTTTTAGTAACACCTGCGGTAAATTGTTTAGTGACACTGTAATTTTTGCATCCATTAACGGTGAAAGCAAAGTGCATTTACAAGATATAAAAAAGATCTCCTTTAAAAGATCTGTAGTGTGGAGCAGTTTGTGGTTTATAGCCGTACCACTTTCTATATTTGCTTTGTCGCAATTAGTTAGCTATGACGATACTTTTGTAAAAATGTTTATGTACAGTATAGCTTCGGTATTTACACTGATATGCCTGATAAAAGTTGAAAAAAAATATACAATCAGCACAGCAATGAAGGATGGTTCTGTGAAAACTATTAGGGTATCGAATGATAATATTAAAGATGCTGAAAAGTTTACAAACAAGACTTCTAAATGCATTAAAAAGTATCGGGCAACTGCCAAAACTATCGCAATAGCTTCTAAGATAGAGGAAGCTGAATTTTCTAAATCAGTTACCAGTATAGTTCATCATTAATTAAATATAGATATAAAACAGCAATCCCGAAGCCTGCCTTCGGGATTGCTGTTTTATAGCACAAACTACTTAAAGCAGTATCATGAATGAATCTAATAGATATTCTGTTGAAATTTGGTTGCATCATTTCAATGACAGCTTTTAAGCATTAAAAATCCCGAAGTAAGAAGATGCTTCGGGATTTACTGTATTAGCTTTTGAACTGTTACTTAATATTCATTTGTTTGGCAAGCGGGGCAGGCAGGCCACCTTTGTTTACCATGATGGCAGTACTTTTATATTTTACAAAGTTTTTGCTCATGTACAGGTAGCCCTTATAATCGTTAGTTGCTCCCCATGAGTTTTTAACAATATAATATTCCTTACCATTCTGGTCTTTACTAAGGCCTATAATGTGCATACCGTGGTCATCGGTAGTCTGGTAATTATCAAATGCTTTCTGGCGCAGTTCTTCAGTAACTTCAAGCTCAGGTTGTGGGCCTTTAAAAATAGTTTCTTTTTCTTCAGGGGTCATTTCTGCAAATGGTTTAGTAGGTATGTAAGCCACACCATTTTTCCAGCTAAAGCCTTTTTCGCTTACGTCGCCGGCCCATCCCACTGTATAACCTTTTTTAAGGGCATTGTCTATAATAGTGGTAAGGTCGTTCATCTTTACATTATAAACAAGGTCTAAAGACCAGTTATCGGGCACCATTAATACCATTTTTTCGTAGTAAGGATGGTCTTTTAAAGAAGATATCTCTACATACTCATCCGGGTTAATGCCTACCACTTCTTTAGCAAAAGATTGTGGAGTGTACTTTTTCCCTTTGTAATCAAAAGATTGTGGTACAGCACCTAAGTAAGAATCTATAACAGCAGTGTATGCTTTTTCCCAGTTAGGGGTAAGCTCTCCGTTAGGATTTTTAACTACTGCCTGAAGCAATCCTTCTTGTATAGCGGCCATTTCGGCAAATTTATTATTTGTAGTACCGTAATTAAGGCCTGTATATGCACTTTGAGGAAGCGCACCATACTGGCGGTACATGTTTATAACATCGTGCAGTGCACCACCGTCGCCCAGTGTGGTTGCACCGTGCATGCGCACATAATTTTTCCCCTTTTCTATATAAGCATTACGGGCAGTATATATTTGCGAAAGCTCTACAGGCTGTTTACCCATACGTATCATTTCTGACTCCAGAAATGAGTTAGTAGAATAACTCCAGCAGGTGCCCGATGATCCCTGATTTTTTACGGGAGTATTGTCCAGGCTTATAATATCTGTAAATACAAAAGAGTCTTTGCTATTAGCACTAAGGTTGCCGTTAAGCGAATTTACAAGGTTGTCCTGCGCAAAGCCCATGCTCATACCTCCTAATAAAAGAGAGGCTGCTACAAATGGCTTTATAGAAAATTTGTACATAGTTTTTGTTTTTTAATTAACCGTAATAGGGTGCTAATGTACAGAAAATTTACACATAGTTAACCTCTTGTAAATTTCTGTAACGCATTACATTCAAAAAGCACGCCAATCCAACAATTATATTCGAATACTGTAAATTATTTTTTAAACGCAAACATAAGGGTTTGGTTACAAAATGATAGCCATACAACAAGGCTATAAGGTCTCTTTAAGCCACTTAAAGTATTCACGCTGCCATACCATAGCATTTTGTGGTTTTAGCACCCAGTGGTTCTCATCAGGGAAATATAAAAACCGGCTTTTTATACCCCTTAGCTGTGCTGCCTGAAAAGCTTCCTGTCCCTGCCCTATAGGCACACGGAAATCTTTACCACCCTGAACAATAAGTATAGGCGTATCCCATTTATCTACAAAATTTACAGGATTAAATTGCGAGTACGTTTTCTGTGCCGTTGCATTGTTTTTATCCCAGTAGGGGCCGCCACTATCCCAGTTGGTAAAAAACACCTCTTCGGTCGTGCCATACATGCTTTGCAGGTTAAAAACGCCATCGTGGGCGATGAGGGTTTTAAAACGTTTATTGTGTATGCCTGCTAAGTAAAAAACAGAGTAGCCACCATAGCTGGCACCCACTGCCCCCAGGCGTGCTTTGTCTACATATTTTTCTTTAGCTACATCATCTATAGCACTTAGGTAATCGTTCATTACCTGGCCGCCCCAATCTTTACTAATTGCCTCATTCCACTCCACACCGTGGCCCGGCATACCCCTGCGGTTAGGTGCTACAACAATGTAGCCCTGTGCCGCCATAAGCTGAAAATTCCAACGGTATGAATAAAACTGAGTTAGCGCACTTTGCGGGCCACCCTGACAGTACAATAAGGTTGGGTATTTTTTAGTAGCATCAAAGTTTGGCGGGAGGATAACCCATACCAGCATCTTTTTACCATCGGTAGTAGTTACATAGCGCTTTTCGGTTTTGCTTAGCGCAAGTTTGCTGAATATAGCATTGTTAACTGTGGTAAGCTGTTTCCATGATTTCTTTTTAAGGTCGTAGCTGTAAATCTCTGTAGCATGGTTGGTGTCGGCACGTTCTACGATAATGTTATTACCGCTAAAGCCTGTTATGCCATTTACATCAAAAAAGCCATCGGTTAGCTGTGTTACAGTAACGGCAATCTTTGACAATCCGGGAAAGTTAACTTCAAACAACTGTTTTGTGCCGTCTACAGGTGCTAAAAAATATACTTTTTTGCCGTCGGCACTCCATGCAAAACTGTCTACAGTACCATCCCATCCCGCAGTAAGGTTAATTTTAGAGCCTTTGTGGCTTACAACAATATCATTTTTGTCGGCCTCATAACCATCACGTTTCATTTGCAGCCAGCTAAGGTCGCCCTGCGGGGAAAATACAGGGTTGGTATCATATCCGGGATTATCTTCGGTTAGGTTTACCGTGAATCTGGAAGCAAGATTGTATTCGTAAATGTCGGTATTGGTACTTATGGCATACTCTGTACCAGCTTTCTTTTTAGAAACATACACAATGTTTTTACCATCGGGGCTCCAGGCATAATCTTCTTCACCTCCAAAAGGTTTCTGCGGCGAGTCATAAGGTTCCCCCGCCATGATATCTGTAAATGCCTCCTTGTCAGCTACCGGGTGGAAGCCCACATGGTTGTGCGTACCGTCGTTCCAGGTATCCCAGTGGCGGTAATCCAACCCGTTATAAATTTGTACAGTAGATTTTGTTAGTTCAGGATAAAAATCGCTGCCCAGTACTTTGTCTACCTTAATTTCTTTTGATGTAAGCTGCAGTTTGCCATCGGGCGAAAGGTATTTATCGGTAAGCAGGTTTCCAAAATCTTTAATTTCAGTAGCCTTGCCGCCCGTTACAGGGATGGTATAAAATTTAGAGTCCGATTTGTTTTCGGCCACATCAGGTACCGAAACTTTATATACAATGGTTTTCCCGTCTTTTGATATACCCACGGCGCTCACGCGGCCAAGGCTCCAAAGCAGATCGGGGGTCATTACTTGTTGTGCCGAAGCAGATAATCCCATAATGCTTAAAGTTAATAGAAGTATTTTTTTCATTTTTAAGAATGAGTTGTTTAAGAAACCCAAAAATAATTAATAGTTAGCAGGTAAAGTGCGAGGATTTAATTTTTTTGAGGAATTAGGGTGTGTTGCTCAATTGAAGACTGTGCCTGCGACTGAAAACTAATTTATAACCGGTAGCTTAACACTATAGAGCCGTAATAATACCCTGTAATTACACGGTTGGTAAGTTCTTTGCCACGGTAGTTAAAAGAGTAGGAGTACGTCCAGTTATTATAGCGATACTTAACACCGGCTTCGGCATTAAAACGGAAAGGGATAAGCGGAAAGGTTACCGGGCTGGTATTGTTAAACATGCTGCCCAGTATAGTGGCATCATAATTTTGATAATTTATAACTGGGTTTATGTATAAAAATAACTCCCGTTGCTGTCGTGAAACTTCTTTATCAATATTGAGTGCAGCGCCGTGCAGTGCCGAATCGTACATGGGCAACAACTCCCTTTTTAGGCTGATGCGCATCATTGGGCCTACCGATGTTCCCATCCAGATGGTACCCACATTAAGCTCTCCCTGCAAATGAAAATCTACCTTTTCGTGAAACCTGCCCGATAGTATTTTATGCGAATATACCGCTTGTGCCTGCGCGGCAATGGTAGTGGTTATTTGGTATTGCCAGCCTTGTACTGTGGGGTAGCCAATAATTTTGTGAAGGCCTTCCTGTAGCTGCTCAGCATACGATTCCGGGCCTACCACACCACCCTGAAAGTTTAATTTTAGTACACTTTCGTTCTTGTAAAACGTGTTGATGCCTGCTTCGGCAAAAAGGTAGCCTGCAAAGGGGCGGTCGTTTACATTAATATCTGCCGCACGAACCGATTGCGGGTTGTAAATATATTGTCCCAACCGGAACTCGGTTATTTTTTTGGCAATGCTCTCTTTTTTAGAAGTGCCCAGGTAACGGTAAATAAGTTCAATACCATTAGTATAATACTGGTCATTTACCGGAGATGTATACAGGTCGTTGTCGCTTATAATACTAATTTCGGCAGGCTTTTGGGCAAAGCCAAAAGTGCTGTATAACAAAGCGAATACTAACCCATACCGTGTTTTCATTTTAATAATCCAGCTTTACGTAGCGCATTAATTTTACTATCCTGCCTTTACGCCTTTGTGTGTACCCGGATGAGTTTACGGCTTTAAACTTAAAAGGGTTTGGCAATATAGCGGCAATTCCGGCAGCCTCATATTTGGTAAGGTTGGCAGCATCTTTATGATACCAGTGTTGGGCTGCGGCCTGGGCTCCATAAACACCGTCGCCCATTTCTATGCTGTTAAGGTACACTTCCATTATACGTTCTTTGCTCCACAATAGTTCTATTAAAACTGTAAAATAAGCTTCGAGCCCTTTGCGAAGGTAGCTGCGCCCCTGCCATAAAAATACGTTCTTAGCAGTTTGCTGGCTTATGGTGCTGCCTCCTTTTATACGTTTGCCTTTACTATTATTTTTATAAGCCTTAAACATAGCGTCGAAGTTAAAGCCGTGGTGAATTAAAAAACGGTCGTCTTCGCTGGCAATAACGGCCTTTTGAAGATTGGGCGAAATTTCTTGGAGCGGCACCCAGTCGTGGCTGCTGTGCATTTCTTTACCATCGCCTTTTTGCTCGAAGGCGCGGCTTATCATTAGGGGTGTAAAGGGTACAGGAACAAAACGGAATACCACTACAGAGAATACCGAAAGGACAACAAACCAAAGCAGGGCTTTATAAAAAATGCGGAGTATTTTTCGCAGCATATAGAAAGGGGATTAGCGGATGCGAAATTACAAATTTAGCGGTTATGTAAAAGTGATTTCGACGTGAAAATAATGTTACTTCATTACAAAATCTAAATAATTAAAAATGTATTAAATCTCACTTTGTTATTGTTATCTTAAAATATAATTATGGGGTTATAAAATCTGCAAATAACTTATATTTGAGATAAGTAACTAACCCCGTAATGAACCGCCTTTATCTTGTTGCAGTACTCTTTGTGCTTCAGCCGATATATTGCCAGGTACCTAAAAAGGAAGGCGATATAATTGTTGAGATAATTACGCATGCCCTTACGCCAGCTAAGGATGTCACTATAGCTGATAAATCATCAACCGCATTTTACTTTAGCAAAGCAGGATTACTGCTCGAAAAAGTGCATTACTTAAAAACTCCTGACAATCAGCCTGATTATGTAGAAGCATATACATATAATAAAAAAGGCAAGCCGGTACAAATGGTTAAATGGACAAATGGCGATAGCAAACTTAAACCTTTATATGAAACAAGGTATGTATATGACAGAGAGGAACGGTTGACCGACGCTTCTGTTTATAATGCAGGAAAAAGATCGGTTTATATAAAGGTAGCCCATGAGTATGACAGTATTGGCAATAATATAAAGACATTACATGAACCGGACGACTATCTGGAAAAAGAATATACTAAAACTGGTAGGATAGAAGGCATACGCCAAATTCATGCTGACACCCTTATGTGGGAGTGTAATTTTACGTATAAAGATGATTTCCGCACAGGTACATTTTCAAGCCACTACAATAATAGCACAAGTTTTTCAACAGAAGAAATTATAATTAACGGTATAACCACAAACCGATATATGAGTAATAACAGTACCGACGATAAAACAAAGTACTATTACGACGAAACGGGCCTGCTTGAAAAAACTGAGTATTATACCTATTCTGCCTCAGATGGTTATGTGCTGCAATCTTATGCTACAGTAAAAGTCACAGGTGATTTAAGACACGAACTGGTAAAGGAAATTAATGAGCAGATAATGGAGTAGGTTAGCTATCTCTTAACTTATTGCTCAGGAATGACGTTTATACTACATGTGATAAGTATACGATGCCAAAAATTCCGACGAATAAAACCGACCTTATATTTAATGGTTTGAGAAAGTAGGCACTAGTATATTGCTTGTTAATTAGGCAAATTGCTAATATAAAAGCTATAGTACATAAAAGTAAATCGGTAGTATCGAAATAGCCATTAGTTACATTAGTGAGCTGAAAGATTTCCCATAAGATTGCAAACCCAATAGGTATATAAGCGCAACTAACAGTCAACTTGCCTATCTTAAAATATAGTTTTTTTGAAAGTAATGTGGCACAAAATACCCATAGTGCTTCCGGCATTGAGAATAGTACCCAGTTTGGCAATAGTAACGCAGAGGTTACACTCTCCCGTGCAAAAGCAAACTTCTGTGTTGAGACAAATAATAGTATGATTTGGTTTATAACGGTCTTTTCCGTCCTATAGAACACATAAATAAAAAGAGCTATACTCAGGAATAGCATTACAGGCAAATAGATTTTTTTCAAGGCTTTTGCAGGATTAGTAGCTTAAAGTATGAGAACCTACCAATGTTAATCTCCTTAACCATAGTCAGTTTCGACAGGTCTAGATCCTGCTGTTTAAAAACCGACCTTAATTTTAGTAACTTACTAACCGGGCTCAAAATTCGGTCAACATATCCAAGGATATTATCAGGAGTAAAGTGGTTTAATATGATAATATAGCCGCGATTAGTCACTACCCTATAGGCTTCGCTTAACATCCTATCAGGATTATCAGTAACCGCAAGTACATGGCAAAGTACAGCACTATCAAAGATATTATCGCTGAAAGTAAGATTTCCCCCATCCATTACCAGGCATTCAGTATTTGGATTACGGTTTTGGGCAGCGTTTAACATCGCCGTAGATGTATCTATCGCTGTTATTTTTTTGTTCCGGTAAAGATTAAGATGGCTTCCATTACCAACTCCGATTTCCAATAATGAATTTCCGGGTAAATCATTTATATGTTGTGCCAGTAGCTTTTTATGGTTTCCAATAAACAAATCTATTATCGGATACAGGAAAGAAAATGTATTATAAAATTTCGCGCTGCTCATAACTTAGTAACTACTTAGTTAAGTACAAAGGTTCTGTACTTATTAAAACCTGTAAGATTATTATTTACACCAAATCTGCCAGCTCTTTCCCTGTCATACTGCCTATGGCGATGCCCATACCACCCAGCCGAACGCCGCAGTAAACATGGTTAGACAATTGCTTAACAATAGGCACCTTGCCAGATCCCATTCCCATAATGCCACTCCATCGGTGTGCCACCGTAAAATCAGTATTTGGTAAAATTACTTCGCGAAGCAATTTTTCGAGATGGTTCTGAATAATATCGGTGTTGCCAAAATAGGTTGTGTTCTCGCCTTCAAAATCAAGGTTGCGCGCCCCGCCAAAGAGTATACGGTCGCCAATATTCCTGAAGTAATAATACCCACGATCTATATGGAACGTGCCCCTAATGTCAAGGTTAGGTATAGGCTCAGTAATAAGTACCTGGGCACGGGCGGGTTTTACAGCACCATTAGTTAACTTTTCTGCAAAGCCATTTGTGGCAAATAAAAGCTTCTTTGTGGTAAAAGTAAAATTATCCAGGCTTACATTTACACCATCACTTTTTTCATGATAAGCTGTAACGGTCTGGCTGTTTAATATCAGGATATTATTAGTAATGGCATCTTTAAGCAATGCCTGCATCATGGCACCGGTATCTATCTGCCCCTCAAACGGGTTAGAAATTACTGAATCCTGCGTGCCTTTAAATCCAAAACGGTCGGTTTCTTTCACAAAAACATCTGCTTTAAAAATAGGACGGAGCATATCATTTACATAGGGGAGCCGGCGAAGGCAGTTTTCGTATCCGGCAGTATCGCTTTCGAGAAAAAGCTCATATCCGCCATAAGGCCTAAAGTCAATCGCACTATTGCCCAGGCGTTTGCGCAGCAATTGCAACCCCTGCCAGCGTTTTTGTATAAGTGCTGTAACCTCTTCTTCAGTATGGTAATTAAGGTCGTCTATAATTTCTGAAAGGCTGCCAAAACAGGCAAAACCGGCATTTTTAGTACTGGCTCCCTGCGGTAATGGCCCCTTTTCTATAATTAAAATCTTGCTTTCAGGAAAACGCTCACGTAAGCTTAAAGCGGTGTGCAGCCCTGTAATGCCACTGCCCACAATGGTATAATCTATATTAGTAAACCAACTATTTATTTCCCACCAGCTAAGCTGCATTAGTGAGGCATAAAATTAGTGTCGTTATCATCATCCTTCGCCTCATCAATGGCTTCCTGCTCTGTTACTTTATTGCCTTTTAATGCATTCAGTATTAACGGGACAGTCGTCATAAGAACAATGGCTATGATAATGATCTCGATATGTTTTTTAAGGTCTATATCAAACTCTTTTAAAAATAATGCCGAAAGATAATGACCTGCAAAAATAAGTGCGAATGACCATAAAAATGAACTGATGATGTTATACAACATAAACTTCTTTTTCTCCATGCCTACAACACCTGCGATAATAGGGGCAAACGTACGGATGATGGGAAGAAAACGTGCAAAGATGATGGCGCGGCCACCATGTTTTTCGAAAAACTCATGCGACTGTACGAGGTATTTTTTCTTAAAAAAGAAAGAATCTTGTCGTGAATAAAGAAATGTGCCACTTTTAGCACCAAACCAGTAGCCAAAAGTATTGCCAATTATACCGGAGATTGCGACCATAATTGCCAACAGAGTAACATTTATAAAATCGCTTTCAATAGGAATTATTGTACTCATTAAATCAGTACTGTAAATACCGGCAAGAAATAGCAGGCTGTCGCCCGGTAAGAAAAAGCCGGCAAACAGGCCGGTCTCGGCAAAAACTATAAATAAAATTACATAGATGCCTATTGTAACATTTCCTATTTTAAGGTTTATATAAAATTCAGGATTAATTAAGTCGGTCCATTGAAAACCCATGAGTGTTTAATTTTTAGTTAATCTTTTTTGTTTCCCATTTGTCTACCGCACTGGTAGCAAGGGCATTTCCTAATACATTTGTCATACTGCGCGCCATGTCGCAAAAATGGTCTATGGGCAGTATAAGTGCTATCCCTTCGGCAGGAATATCAAACATGGCACATGTTGCCACCACTACTATGAGCGATGCGCGGGGTACACCGGCCACGCCTTTGCTGGTAAGCATAAGCACGAGCAGCATGAGCAGTTGCTTTTCTATAGGCATGTCTATGCCATATACCTGCGCTATAAAAAGCGATGCAAAGGTCATGTACATCATACTGCCGTCCAGGTTAAAAGAATAACCTAACGGCAAAGTGAATGATACTATTTTAGGGTCGCAGCCAAAACGCTCCAGCTCTTCTGTAAGTTTAGGGAAAACCGCCTCGCTGCTTGTAGTGCTAAATGCGATAAGTAATGGGCTGGCAAGCCTCTTTAACAATACAAACAGCCTTTTGCCCAGTATAAGGTACCCTACGCTAAGCAGTACAACCCATAAAAGAGCAATGCCTAATGCAAAATCTAAAAGGTAATTGTAGTACAGTTTCCAGATGTCGAAACCATAAATGGCTACCGCTCCTGCAACAGCACCAAATACACCAAATGGTGCAACCCACATAATGTAAGATACCATTTTTAATACCACATGCGATACTGTATTTAACGTGCGTATTACCGGGTTAGCAATTTCGCCAACAGATGACAAGGCAATGCCAAACATTATGGAGAAGATAACTATTTGCAGTATTTCATTATTTGCCATAGCCTCAAAAAGGCTTTTGGGTACTATGTGAACCACAAAATTTTCGAGAGAAAAAGAGCCTGTAGTGTTTACCAGATCATCGGCAGGGGCAACGCTCTCCATTGTAACGCTGCTGTTTTTACCCGGCTGAAGCCAGTTAACAAGCACCATGCCCAACAGTAGCGACATAAGCGATGCCGACAGGAACCATGTCATGGCCTTAGCACCTACACGGCCTACCATTTTCATATCGCCCATTTTTGCAATACCCACAACAAGGGTGCAAAATACAAGTGGGGCAATAATCATTTGCACCATGCGTATAAACAAAGTACCCAGTAGTTTTATGTTTTTTGCAAAACCTGCAGCACTATCAGCATATTGGTAATGCATAATGCCGCCAAGCGCTACACCAAGTATTAGGCCAACGATTATAAATATAAATAGCTTGTTGTTGCTTTTCAATACGGCTAATTTTAAGTGCGTGAAATTACTGATATTTTTTTAATGAACCTTTAGTTAAAGGGTAATTAAACCTTATATTTTTATTGTGTAGGTATCTTAAATACTTTGCCAAACGCGAAGCTATGCTAACAAATATATTGTGTTTTAATCTTTTTATCTTAAATAATAGGTATTTTATCGAATATTAACGTAACTTATGAATATTGTTATGGTATTTGCGTATATTTATGTTTCAGTTTTAGTACTGTGTAAAATATATTGCATACGTATCATAATGCTATTAATAATTGAGTTAGTTAAGAATAAATATTTGTGTTAGTTAGTTTTAAAGCTGCTTTTAAGCAGCTTTTTTTTGGAATTATAAAAAATATCCCGCTAATGATAACGGGATATAATAAGTTAGAAAATATTTACTTATTCTTTAGGCGACAAATGCATGTTATATAATGTAAAAGCCTGAACGTCTGCAGCTTCGGCAATGGTTTGTGCTACCGATTTTCCTGCGCCGTGACCGGCATTGGTTTCAATGCGAATAAGTACAGGCTCATTACCTGCCTGGCTTTCCTGTAATGTTGCAGCAAACTTAAAGCTATGCGCAGGTACTACACGGTCGTCATGGTCGCCTGTAGTTACAAGTGTTGCAGGGTAATGTGTGCCTATCTTTATATTATGTAAAGGCGAATAACCTTTTAAGTAATTAAACATCTCTTTACTATCAGCTGATGTCCCGTAATCGTAAGCCCATCCTGCACCCGATGTAAAGGTGTGGTAACGAAGCATATCTAATACTCCCACCGCCGGTAACGCTACTTTAAAAAGATCAGGACGTTGTGTTATAGCTGCACCTACTAAAAGTCCGCCATTAGAGCCGCCTCTTGCGGCAAGGTATTCTTTAGAGGTATAATTATTTGAGTTAAGGTATTCTGCTGCGGCAATAAAATCGTCAAACACGTTTTGCTTTTGCAGTTTGGTGCCTGCATCATGCCATTTTTTACCATATTCGCCACCGCCGCGCAGGTTAGGGACAGCGTAGATGCCTCCATTTTCCAGCCATACGGCATTGGCAATGCTAAAGGCAGGGGTAAGGCTCACGTTAAATCCGCCGTAACCATAAAGTATGGTGGGGTTGGTGCCGTCAAGTTTTAAATCTTTGCGGTGTGTAATGATCATGGGCACTTTTGTGCCATCTTTAGAGGTGTAAAATACCTGTTTAGATATGTAGTTATCGCTATTAAAATCTACTTTTGGCTTGGCATAAACTTCAGACTTTCCTGATTTTGGATCAAAAGAATAAATACTTCCCGGCGTAATATAGTTGGTAAACGAATAATATAAAACTTTTTCGTCTTTATCTCCGCTAAAACCCGCTGCAGTACCCAGTCCCGGAAGGGCAATGTTGCGTACAATTTTACCTTTATGGTCATATTGTTTAACAACAGATATAGCATCCTGCATGTAGCGGGCAAAAATGTACCCCCCTCCGCCAGATGCAGAAAGTACATTTTCTGTTTCGGCAATAAAGTCTTTCCAGTTTGCCTGTTGAGGATGGGTAGCATCTACACTAACTACCCTTGTATTAGGGGCATTATAATTTGTAGAAATATATAATGTTGTCCCGTCGTTATCTATTATGTGGCTGTCGCTGTCAAAATTATTAACCATAGCAACCATAATGCTTGCTGATTTGCTAAGGTCTTTTATGTACAGCTCGCTGCCCGATGTTGAGTTTGCCGCATTTACAATTAAAAAACGCTCATCTTCTGTAAGGTAAGCACTAATGTAGCGCCTCTTAATATCGTTGCCAAAAATAACTTTGTCTTCTTTTTGAAGCGTTCCCAGCTTATGGTAATATAGTTTATGCTGGTCTGTCATGGCCGATAAAAGGCTGCCTTCGGGTTTCTCGTAAGTTGAGTAATAAAAGCCTTCGCTGCCTTTCCAGGCTACTTCACTAAACTTAACATTCTCTATTGTCTCGCCATATACCTTTTTAGTAAGGGCATCCATCAGTATTATTTTACTCCAGTCGCTTCCTCTCTCAGATATCATATATGCAGCCAGCTCTCCTTTTTTAGTGAACCGTACTGACGATAATGAAGTAGTACCGTCTTTGCTAAAAGTATTAGGGTCGAGAAAAACCTCTTCCTTATTATTAATGTCTGTACGGTATAAAACACTGTGGTTTTGCAGGCCGTTATTTTTGTAATAATAGGTATAACTGCCCTCTGTAAATGGTGCAGAAATGCGCTCATAATTCCACAGTTTTTCCATGCGGGTCTTTATGGCATCTCGAAACGGTATCCTCGATAAATAATTAAAGGTTAACTGGTTCTCGGCTTTTACCCATTCGGCAGTTTCTTTACTGCGGTCGTCTTCAAGCCAGCGGTAAGGGTCGGGTACTTCTGTGCCAAAATACGTATCCTTAGTGTTGTCTTTTCGGGTGTTGGGGTAATTAATCTTTTCGTTCATTTGTGCGGTCATGCCAAGGCCTGTAGCCATAGCTATGGTAAATATAGTTTTATTCATTTTGGGCGGGTTAGTCACCACAAAAATACTAAAAAAGCTGCGGTTTACTCTGCAAACAGCGGCTTGTATTTACGCCTGTGCTTATACAATAGCACGCCGTTTAAAATAACCACTAAAAGTGCTGTACCAATGGCGGGTACATCTAAAAAAAGATGGAATAAAAGTATGTTTAACGATATGGGTACCAATACCAAAAGTGCAAACGGAACCCAGAGCCGGAAGATGAGCATGAGCCCAATAACTATTTCTAAAACAGCAACTACCGTAAGTACGTATCCGGTGGCGGCAAGAGATGCCATAAAACGGCCGGCTTCTTCGGGAGGACTGGGAAGGGGGATGAATGAATAAATTTTATTAGCACCAAAAACAACGAGGATAAGACCAAGCAAAATCCTTACAATTTGAGTAAATTTTGAATTCATATAATAATGTATTAATTGATAATGCTTTAACTTTTATCCAAGTTAATAAATTATTAGTAAATATTTTAATATAAAATTTGTAATCAGGCAATTGTATTATTTTTATTAATGCTGTTTTGCACTTGCTGTTTTTATAAGTTTTGATGCATTATCATCATAAAAAATATTACATTACTGAAATAAAATTTAAAAAATTACAAAGTGGTTCTGTAATGACTTATTTATTAGTTAATTGCATTTTAATTTAAGATGACCTGATGATATAAGAATTAGCCGTGAACTGCACAAACAGGCACCAGTTTTAATTAGTGAAAATTTGTGCAGTTAGTGGCTAAAATTTTACTTCTGGCTATTGTACTGTTACTGCAAAAACAGCTTCGGCATCGGTACCACCACCTGCATTTGTAATAACACCGTTAGATACATTTGCACCTTCTTTATTAGGTAAATGCCTTAATGTAATTGTTAAGTTTCCCGATGCTGGTGTTGCAACAGCCACATATTTAAAGGTTAAACCTATGGGGCGGCCATTTGCATCAAGGTCATTGTATGTAAAAGTACCAAGGCCTGACTGCTGAAAGAATAATTGATGGTCTACTCCTTCCTCATGAACTTCCTCTGTAATATTACCTGCAGGCGTTGTTAACTCATTTAAAAATGTAACAGCGCCGGTATAGGCTGTGCCTGCTGCAAAACTGCCCGATACTGTGTTTACCGGCGCCTGTGGCCCGTCGCCATCTAAATCACGCGACGTTAGTGTAACTGCTGTTCCTCCGCCGGCTGGGTTAAAAGTTGCTGTAATGGTTGTAATTACCTCTTCTTCATTTACAGGAACAGTAGCACTGTCGTCGTCACTGCAAGATGCAAATGTTACAAGGGTTACTAAAGCAAGGGCGTGGATTCTGAAATTTTTCATTGTAATAAAATATTGATTGATTAATAATTGAACTTTAATTGTAATTGAAAATTGCGGCCTATTTCATCGGTATATAACCTTTGCCGGTTAAGGTAGTCGCGGTATGTAGTATTAAATATATTGTTGACCGATACATTAACTGATGCCAATGATTTGCCTATTTTAAACTGCATGCCCGAAGTAAAATGCAGTAGGTGGTATCCGGCAGGTGGCGTACTGATATTTACCAGCGTATTTACAAATTCGCCATCAACAGGCAACTGCGCTGTAAAATTGTAGTTTGGATAATGCGTTTGTGTAAACACTGCTTCACTGCGCAGTTCGGTAAAAAAGCTGTGCCATTCGGTCTTAGTATAGCGAATAGTATTGGTCATGTTTACAGGCGGCATGTCTGTAAGTGGCAAATCGCTATCGGTATTTTGGCCATATACATAAGCCCCGTTAAAACTGTACTTAAAACGATTGGTAATATTCCAGTCGGCATGCAGGTCCAACCCAGCCATAAGGGCGTTTGCCTGTTTGTAACGGTATACAGGGAACGTGCCGCGAATGGTATACTCTACACCTGTGGGCTGCAAGAAGATAAAGTTGTTAATATGGTTTATGTAAGGTGTAACTTCAAAGCTAAAAGTGCTGCCATTTTTAAGCAATGTTGCCGATGCCTTAACCGACTCTTCTTTTTTAGTGCCCAGATTACCTAACTCTATCGTAGCGTTGCTGTGGTGCAGGCCGTCGCTAAACAATTCGCTGGCATTGGGGTTGCGCATAGCCAGGCTGGCGTTGCCAAGAAGGCTAAAATTATTGCCAAGGTCTTTTCTTACCCCCAGGCTTGCCGAAACATTATGGTATGTAAACCTGGGGTTAGTAAGGTACTGCGTGCCAAAATTTTCGGTAATGATATCATCATAAATACCGTTATAACCCAAATCATCCCAACGGGTTATCTGGTAAAACTTGGTGGCATCTATATGCGAAAAATCATAACGTATACCGGCCTCGGTACTTAAGGTATTACTAAATGCGTAGGAGTATATTCCGTAAATGCCTGCATCATAACGATTGTAAGTAGGTATAAGAGGGCGCACACCGGTATCGGGGCTTGCATTATTGTGTTGCATGGCACCGCTAACACCTGCTTTTATTGTTATGTTATCTTTTATTTGTTTCCAGTCGGCGTTAACAGAGTGTGTTGCAAGAGTAAGGTCTAATGCAGGGACGTTTGCCAGTGCCCCACGGCGAATATCGTACTCTTCCCGTTTGTTTAACTGAAAAGCATATTGCAGCGCCAGCGAGTTATTATCGTCCAGCTTTTTATTGTAATTAAGTTTAGCAACATGGTGTTGTACTTCCTGGCGGGGTACACCAATGGTATACGTAAATGGCTTTATTACGGCAGGCTCGCGATTATTGATAGCGTTAACCAGATCGGTAACGTTGCCTATGTGGGTTGCTGCTGCAATACCTATTTTTGCATTGTAAAAACTGTATGAAGCAGTAAGGTCGTAGTCATTGCCAATGTATTTAACATCGCCCCAAAAGTTGGCTTCCCTGTTCCCTGTATTAGATAATACATAGTTAGGTGTTTCCCTGTCGCCCATATATTTAAATGTACCGCCTGCATTCCATGCCCAGCCCTTTTCGGCACCTTTGTGCAGGCTTGAAGTAACGCTTCCGCCGCGGCCGTTACTGTCGCCGGTAAGTATGGTTCGCCCAAAGAGTGTGTCTTTTAATACTGTAACCGGTTCTATGAGCACAAGCCCGCCTACAGCATCACCGCCATATTGCAATGCAGAAGCCCCTTTAATAACCGATACTTTGCCCGCCGAATTTATATCCATGTTAGGAGCATGTTCTGTGCCCCATTGCTGGTCTTCGAGCCTTACGTTGTTGCTTATAACAGGAACCCGGCTGCTGTGCAAACCGTTTATAACGGGTTTTACAATTGTGCTGCCGGTTTTAAGCGAACTTACGCCTGCTATCTCTTTTAAGGCGTCGCCAAGAGAAGCGTTGCTGTATTTGTCTATAGTTTCAGCTTTTAGTTTTTGCTCATGTGTGGTGCTTTTTGCCGAAACATTCTCTGTAAGTACAACCTCCTGTAACTGGGTGCTCGTAGGTTTTAATACGGCATTAAGGGTTAGGTTATGGTAGATGTCTACAAGCGTATCCATGCTTTTATAACCAATGAATGATATCACAACACGGTGGTTGCCGGCAGGAATTCCGGGCAGGCTGTAAGTGCCGTCTGGCAGGGTCATGGCGTGCAGGTCGTCAATATGAATGTGTGCGCCATCTAAAGGCTGTAGCTGTGTAGTGGTTACCTTTCCGCTCAAAGTACTTTGGGCGTAGGTGTACCAGCTTCCCGCCATAATTAGCAGAAGCGTGAAATAAATTCGCATAATAAGATTGCTTGAAGTAAATAAATGGATTTACCTCACCTACAGTCCTTTCTCAAAAATTGTATACTTATTTGTATGTGGATTCTACCACAAAAGATGCACCAAGGAAGCGCGAAGATTCGCAAAGGATTGACAAATTGAAATTTCGCCTTTAGCGAGAGAATACAAAGCTGTGTGAATAATACAGAATATGACTATAGCTTTATGCCATTATAACATAACGCTTTGCGTACTCGCAACGTAGTTGCAAACTTTTCTCTCTTTGTGAATCTCTGCGGTATAGCTTTCTAAATAGCAAACTGAGAAGGATAAGGTGGGTTTTTAGCTATGCTAAAACAGGTGGTGCCCTAAGGGCGAAGAGGCTACCTGCAAAGAACGTATTACTTTCTAAACTGCTGTAGCTGTAAGGGATTTGTGTAAAAGGGAAATTTAGCGTTAAGCAAAATTGCTGTGGCGCTACAAAGAAATCGAAATGAAAATCGCAGACAGAGCAGCTTTCGTCATCGTGTACATGATTTAGTGCAACGTCATGTTTCGATCCTTTTTTAAGCTCAAACTGTTTATGCGATTCGGCATAATGGGTATGGCTAAAGGCATGAAAAGACTGGTAAGCAATAGTGAACTGCACTAATGCCATTAAAACCAGGTTGAACAAAGCGAACTTTCTTTTCATGACAGTAAAGATAAATATAAAATGTTTTGAAAATGCAATTAGATTGCAATTAGTAAATTTTTAAGATTTATAGTGCAGGGTTTAGTACCTCGCAATTTGCACGCAGGATACATTTTTTATTGTAATTTCTTTGCCGGTTTTAGTCAGCAGTCCGGTTACAGGATTGCGCCTGAAAACAATTACATTACTGCTATTTACATTAGTTGCTATCAAAAATTTACCGCTTGGGTCTATGGCAAAAATGCGAGGGTGATTACCGAGAGTAGACTGGTAACCAACAGGTTTTAAAGTGCCATCATTGGCTATAGAAAATATGGCAATATTATTTTCTTGTCCTCTATTTGAAGCGTATAAAAATTTCCCATCGGGAGAAATATGAATATCAGAACTCTCAAAACCTCCGGTTACTGTTTCAGGATGAGTATAAATTCTTTGCAGGGTGTTTATCCTGCCGTCGTTGTAAGCGTAAGCAATTACAGCGCCGCCCATCTCTTCTATGCAATAGGCAAATTTGCCATTTGGGTGAAATGTAAAATGCCGCGGCCCGCTACCTGGAGTTGTGGTTGTGAAAGGATTGCTGGCACTTTGCAATGGCTGACCTGCTTTCTCATTAAATGCATAAGCCCATATTTTATCAGCACCGAGATCAGGGAAAAATATGTATTTATAATCAGGTGCAAATACCGCCGAATGAATGTGCGCGCCTTCCTGCCTTTCGGGGTTTATACTCCCTCCGGTAAATTTAAAATTTTGCACTATTGGACCAATGCTTCCATCCTGGTTTAAGGGGTGTACCGATACACCTGCCTCAGTATAATTTGCATTCACAAGCCATTTTCCTGAAGCATCAGCCGTTACATAAACAGGATTCTCACCACCGCTGTCCTGCCTGTTTATAAACTTCAGGCTTTTTGCGGAAGGATTAAATTTGTATGCGCTAATGCTGCCTTCATTAGGAGTTTTAGTATTGGTACAGGCATATATAAATCCATTTGGTGTTACTGTCAGATAAGATGGATTACCTACTTTAACTGATGTAATTTTAGATAGCCTGCCGCTCACGGTATCCAGTTGATATACATAAATACCTTCTTTAACCTGATTTTGGTTGTACGACCCAAAGAACACATACGTGTTTTGAGCAAATGTATTTATTGCGAATTGTAAGAAGAAGATTAGGGAGAGTTTTTTAATCAAGGCATGAAAATTGTAAAATGTTGTATATCATGTTGCAATCCGGCAAGAGTGGTCATTGCGAGGCACGAAGCAATCTGTTTTCTAAATGATAAAATTTTCAATATCCAAAAACAAATCTTTCCATTCAGGATTCACACTTTCGATTAATTTTGTTTTTGCAAGCCTTGAACCACCTTTTAGCTGTTTTTCCCTTCCAATTGCATCCTCAATCATTTGGAAATGCTCAAAATATACTAATTTATTCAGATTGTATTTGGCAGTAAAAGAATTAGGATACGTTTTATTTTTGTGCTGTTTTATTCTTTGATGTAGGTCTGATGTTACACCAACATAGAGCGTAGTTTTATTGTAGTTAGTGATGATATATATAAAACCGGGCTTCAGTTTATATTATAGAAAATTTAAATGTATAAATAGATTGCTTCGTGCCTCGCAATGACCACTCTAATGGTTAGATAATAGTAAGCTAAACCCGCAGCATCCTAAAATGCTGCGGGTTATTAAATATACTTAAAAAAAATTTTACACCAATTTATTCGCTACTAAATACTCTGCAATTTGCACAGCATTTGTAGCAGCGCCTTTACGAAGGTTATCGGCAACTATCCAAAGGTTTAATGTATTTGGCTGGCTTTCATCACGACGGATGCGGCCTACAAAAACATCGTCTTTACCTTCGGCATACAATGGCATTGGATAGTCAAACAGCGCAATGTTATCCTGTACAGTTATACCATCGGTTTGCTCTAAAATTGAACGGATATCGGCCAACTCATAATCGTTGGTAAACTCTACATTTACCGCTTCGCTGTGCCCGCCCACAGTAGGGATGCGCACGGTTGTAGCAGTAACCTGTATAGAATCGTCGCCAATTATCTTTTTGGTTTCGCGCGTCATTTTCATTTCTTCTTTGGTGTAGCCATTGTCTTCAAAAACGTCTATCTGCGGTATTGCGTTACGATGAATAGGGTACTTGTATGCCATTTCGCCCTCTATACCTGCATACTCGTTTTCAAGCTGCTTTACAGCCTTTACGCCGGTACCAGTTACACTCTGGTACGTAGAAACTACCACGCGCTTAATGTTATATTTTTTATGCAGTGGCGCCAATGCCAGTACCATTTGTATGGTAGAGCAGTTAGGGTTGGCTATAATTTTGTCATCTTTAGTAAGTTCGCCGGCGTTGATTTCAGGGACTACCAGTTTCTTGGTTGGGTCCATACGCCATGCACTCGAGTTGTCTATAACGGTAGTTCCTGCTTCGGCAAAAACAGGTGCCCAGATCTTGCTTGTGTCGCCACCTGCCGAAAATAATGCTATTTCTGGCTTCATGCTAACGGCAGTTTCAAGGCTTACCACCTTATATTTGGTTCCCTTATAGTCTACTTCCTTACCTACAGATCGCTCTGAGGCAACAGGTATTAATTCTGTTATTGGGAAATTTCTTTCTGCCAGTACTTTAAGCATTACTTCACCTACCATTCCGGTAGCGCCTACAACAGCAACTTTCATATTAAGATGGTTATTTATTAAACGAATAAGGCAAAATTAGTTATAAAAGTGTTTGAAACCACAAAAATATAACAAAGAAAAACCGCCTTTTAAAAGCGGTTTTGTGAATAATAGAATATGTAGTATAGCGGAAACGTCTTTTTATAACAGAGTTTACAAACTACTGTCTTTTTAATCGAAAGCTGATAAGAATGCAAATAACGAATCGAATATGATGGCTATTTTAGCCCAAACCCTTTTTCCTCTTTCATAGTGCTTATTATAATGTCCTGCTTTTTAAAGCATCCCTGATTTCCATAAGCAGCTTTTCTTCGTTAGTAGGTGCAGGTGGGGCGGCAGGAGTAGGAGCTTCTTTTTTACGGGTGCTGTTCACTGCCTTAACAATAAGGAATAATACAAACGCCACAATAATAAAAGTAATCACATTGCTAAGGAAGTTGCCATACTTAATACCAGCGCCCCACGTAAGCTGTTTAATATCTTCAAGACCGGCTTTTTCAAGTATTGGCGAAAGTATAAGCGGAGTGATAATATCTTCTACCAGTGATTTTACAATGGCACCAAAAGCAGCACCAATAATTACACCAATGGCCAGGTCTAATACATTACCCTTAAGTGCGAAGTCTTTAAACTCTTTAGCTAATCCCATATTAAATATTTTAGGTTGTAAATAATTGTTTGGTAATTGCTAAGGTACAAAAAAAGATTTTACTCCTTATAAAAAACCCTTTTTACCCTTTGCGAAATACTTGTTAAAATTTCATACGGTATCGTGCCCAGCGCTTTTGCAATAGTAACTACCGATGGATCTTTGCCGAAAATTATAGCGGTATCGCTTTCTTTACAATCTATGCCCGTTATGTTTACCATCATCATGTCCATGCTTATAGTCCCGGTAATTTGGGCCTTTTTTCCTTTTATCAATACATAGCCAGTCTCGTTACCCCAACGGCGCGGAATACCATCGGCATAGCCAATGGGCAGTGTTGCAATGGTAATGGGTTCGCTGGTGCGGAACCTGCGGCTGTATCCAATGCTCTCGCCAGCAGGGAGTTCTTTTATCTGGAGGATGATTGTTTTAAGCGTGCCTACATTTTCCAAACTTTTATATTCTGCCTCGTCATTACCCACGCCATACAGGCCAATGCCAAGGCGTACCATAGCATACTGTGCCTGCGGGTAATTGTAAATGCCCGATGTGTTTAGTATATGACGGATAGGGTCGATATCTAATGCCTGAATTAAAGTGTTCGACCACTCATCAAACTTGGCAATCTGGCCTAAAGTAAAATCTTTAAACTCCTGCACATCGCTTGACGACAGGTGCGAAAAAATACTTTTTACCGAAACAAGGTTGTTGTTTTTAAGCAAATCTATAAGTTCTTCCAGTTGGTAACCTTCAAAACCTAAGCGGTGCATACCGGTATCCAGTTTTATATGAATGGGATAGTTAGATAAATTCTTTTGTTGTGCTACAGCGATAAAAGCGCGTAACTCCTTAGCCGAGTATATTTCGGGTTCCAGGTTATACGCAGCCATAGCGGCAAAGGCACTGCTCTCAGGGTTCATTACAATGATTGGGGTACTGATGCCCGCATTGCGCAGCGAGATACCCTCATCGGCAAAGGCTACACCCAGATAATCGACCTTTTCATGCGACAGGGCTTTGGCAATTTCATAACTGCCGCTACCGTACCCAAAGGCTTTTACCATAACCATTATTTTGGTTTCCGGCTTAAGTTTAGATCTGTAAAAATTTAAGTTGTGTACAATGGCGTTCAGGTTGATTTCCAGTACCGTTTCGTGCGTTTTCTCTTCAAGAAACACCACAATTTCATCAAAGCGGAAAGAGCGTGCGCCCTTAACCAGTACGGTTTCGTTCTCGAAAGATTTTGCACGGTAATGCGCTAAAAATTCCTGCGTGGTTTTGTATGGATAAAAGTTAGGAAATTCGGCTAATTGCGTGCTTATTTTTTCGCCAATACCTATAACGCGGCTTATATTGTGGCTGGCTAAAAGCTTGGCAACCTTTGCATACAATAGTTCAGCATCAAACCCGCTTTGAAAAACATCCGATAGTATAATGGTTTTCTTCTGGTGTGTTTTGTGCTGCTCTAAAAAGTCGAGCGCAATTTTTAGCGACTGATAGTCAGAACTAAAACTATCATCTATAATCGTGCAGCCGTTAATACCGTTCTTAACCTGCAGGCGAAGCTCTACAGGGTACAATCCTGACAGCCGGTTAATAATCGTTTCAGGGTTGTATTTCAGGTGCAGCAAAAACATAAGGCTGTTAATGGCGTTCTCTATAGAAGCGTCATCGGTAAAAGGGATGGATGCATCAAAATGTACCTCGTTATACGTTATAGAAAGTATAGTGTTGCCGTTGTTATGTTTGGTGATAATTAAAACATCGGCTCCCAACTCAAAACTCCAGCTAAATGTTTTTATAGCTGGTTCTAATTCTGCCTCAACCTCTGCGTTTTTTTGCAGGATTAGCCGCTTTACGTGGGCGAATACTTTTAGCTTCTCACGTATTTTCTCCTGTCGGCTGCTAAAACCTTCATCGTGCGCAGGGCCTATATTTGTTAGTATCCCTACATCCGGCCTTATTATAGGTTCTAATTTTTCCATTTCACCAATTGTCGAGATACCGGCTTCAAAAATCCCCAGGTTATGGCGTTCGTTAATGGCAATTACAGATAGCGGCACACCAACCTGCGAGTTGTAACTTTTCGGGCTACGGATGATGGTATAATCGGGGCTCAGCATGTAGTTAAGCCATTCTTTTACAATAGTCTTACCGCTGCTGCCGGTTATAACAAGCACAGGAAAATAATAAAGATTCCTGTAATAAATAGCAAAATCCTGAAGCGCAGTCAGTGTATTGTTTACCACGAAAAAGTTGGCTTTGCCTATTGCAGCTACAGGAATGTGGCTCACTACAAAATTAACCACCCCTTTCTCTATAAGAGAAGTAATATATTGGTGCCCATCGCGGTTTTGTCCGCTAAGCGCAAAAAACAAAGTGCCTGCATTGTTTTGCAGCGACCGGCTGTCTATAGACACGTTGTCTATTTCCATGTCGGGTTGTATCCCTTCAAAGCGGGAATGCATGGCGGGTATAAGGTCCTGGATTTTTACGCTCAAGGTTATTTTCTTTTTATAGATATCAAAAACTCAGAAGGTGTCATTAATGAAATTTCAGATTTTTTAAAATCTTTTTTATTGCGGGTAATGAAAATGTCACAACTATAATTAATTGCGCTATAGTACTGCACAGCATCTTCAAAATCGCTAAAACCGGAATGGAGGCTTTTATCAATATTTATCTCATCAACGTTTGATACATCACAAAGAATTCTGAAGTTTGTAAGAGCTTTTAAGAGGTCTGCTTTTTCGCTTGTTTTTGCAAGAACATAAAATGTGTTTACAAATGATATAGATGATGCAACAAGTTTTACAGTTTGTTGCTCGGCTAATGTTACTAATTTAGCAGCATCACTGTAAAATGGATGCCTTTGTGCGAGAATATCGATCATTACATTAGTGTCTATAAATAATTTAGTCATTATTTATATTTTTCAGAATAGTAGTCACCAAGTTCAGCTTTATAATCAAAATCGGCAGAAATGCCAGATTTGAGGGAAAGACTTTTTACAAAGGGAGAAATTTTTATTTCTTCAAAATCATCATCTGTGTTATTAGAAGTAACAGCTCTTAAAAAAGATTCTATTATAGAAGATAAACTTATGTTTTGCTCTGATGCATATACTTTAGCCTTAGCAACAACTTCGTCATCTATATTTAGTGTGAGTTTGTATCCCATGACATTATAATTATGTTACGTACAAATATAATAAATTTATACGTATTTATTCACCAAATATTTTCTCCCTAACTTGTTTAGATGTGTAAGTTTCGAGTGTACCATCTTCAAGTTGTTGCAATGTAAGGTTTAAATCGGTCATGAACTCTTCATAAGTAACAGGATTACCTTCTTCATCATAGCCTACTATGTTGTCATCAGTTTTCACAACGACTCTGATTTTGGCTCCTGCATTCCCCCTTTGGGGCCTAGGGGGCCCTGCGTTTTCATCGCCTCATAATAAGCCGCCCTGCTCAGGGGTTCATACTCTTCGGTTTCGCCCAGCATAACAAGGTTATTGTTATTGGCTTTCCTAAAGCTATAATTGGCCAGGTTGCCGGTGCGTGTACACACGGCATGTACTTTAGTAACATATTCGGCAGTGGCCATAAGGGCAGGCATAGGACCAAACGGGTTGCCTTTAAAATCCATATCAAGCCCGGCTACAATAACGCGGATGCCACTATTGGCAAGGTCGTTACAAACGGCAACAATCTCGTCGTCAAAAAACTGGGCTTCGTCTATGCCTACTACTTCGCACTCCTGTGCCAACAGGCGTATCATGGATGCTGAGGTAACAGGAGTAGACCGTATTTCGTTAGCATCATGGCTTACCACCATTTCTTCGTGGTAGCGGGTATCTATAGATGGTTTAAAAATTTCGACCTTTTGCCGGGCAAACTGCGCGCGCTTAAGCCTTCGGATAAGCTCTTCGGTTTTACCCGAAAACATAGACCCGCAGATCACCTCTATCCACCCGAACTGTTCGTTATGATTTACTGTATTTTCAAGAAACATTTTGCGTTTTTCTGGCAGTAAAACAAAAATGTTTTGTGTTACTTTGTATTCAAACAAATTTATTAAAAAACTATTGCGCCACCCCTTATTATTCTAAAAGTTATGAAGAAAAAGTTAGAAGCCGACCTGGTAAGCATTGCCCACCGCATACTAAAACAAAAGAATAGGGAAGAACTGGACCAGCTCCTGCAGGAAACCCAAAAGCTTTATGAAAAACTGCTGGTGCTTAAATTTGTAGAAGAGCAGTTTGGCGATGCCGAGCCTACCATTGGTCATGCATCTGCTTTGCATAAACTTGAAGATACGTATGGCCTTGAAGAACCACAGCATGTAAAAGCAAATGAAGTTGAAGCTCATGAAGCGGAAGTAAAGGCTGAACATAAAGCCGCTGAACAGGAAAGGGCTAAGCAGGAAAAAGAAGAGGCAGATGCCGATAAGGAAGAGGTAATAGCAGAACAATCGGGGAATGATGAAGGGCAGCCTGTTCCTGCCGATGAAGAAAGTGATTTGCCTGAAAATGAAGAATTAAGCACTGTAAATACCGAGAAAAAATCTGAGGAACCAGTGATAAAAGAAGAAGTTGAGGCTGAGGCCGAAACTGAAACTCAGGAAGAAGCAGTAGAAGCCGCTGATGAAGAAGTGGTAATTGAAGGGGCATCTCAGGAAGAAACAGCGCAGCCTATACCTGCGGAAGAAGCACCTGTAAAAGAAGAAAGCCCGAAAGAGGAGCCTAAGACGCAACAGCCCGAAGTTAAAGAGCCAACGGAAAAGCCGGAAGTAAAAGTTGAAGTTGTAAAACCGGAGGAAACTATTGCAGTTGAAGAAAAATCGGCAGCGGCAGTATTTGAAAAAACTCACGAAAGCACTCCTGAAGAAGAAGAAAAAGCGGCCGATGCCGAGATAAAAACCATAGCTCCTGATGCCGATGCCAAAGTAGAAGAATCTAAAATTGGGTTCGACTTTGCTTATGAGCGGAAACCTGTGCAGGAAGAGCCTGTGCAGCAAAAAGAAATCTCGTTTGAAGATTTTCGTGATTATAAAGAGCCTGAGTTTGTAAAGAAAGAAACATGGCCTGCCGACTTTGATGCGCCTAAAACTCCGGTTCCACCGGAGGTAAAACAGGAAATTAATGGCGCAGCTAATGATGACTGGCAAAACTGGGAGCCTAAAAAATCGGAGCCTGAAGCACCAAAAGCTGCCCCTAAATTTGACTGGGAAGCAAATTTAGAAACCCCAAAAGCGCCAGAGGCGGATGACTGGAAAAACTGGGAACCCACAAAATCTGCCGAGCCTGAAAAACCTGCAACACCCTCTTTTAACTGGAACGAGCCTGAACCTGCCGAACCTAAACAGGGTTTTAGCTGGGACGAGCCTAAAAAAGAACTTGTAAAAGAAGAGAAACCCACAGCACCCAAAACGCTTAACGACAGCTTTGGCAAAACCATAAGCCTGGCGCTTAACGACCGTATAGCGTTCGAAAAACATTTGTTTGCCGGCAGCAGCGACGACCTTAACCGTGTAATCTCGCAGCTTAATACCCTAAACTCGCAGCGTGAAGCGCAAAACTTTATAGAAGACCTTGTTAAACCCGATTACAACAACTGGGTGGGCAAAGAAGAGTATGAAGAGCGCTTTATGGCTATTGTAGAGAAAAGATTTAATTAATGAGTAAACTCTATATTGTTCCTACGCCCATAGGCAACCTTGACGACATGACCTTTCGCGCCATAAAAGTGCTTAAGGAAGTTAACCTTATCCTGGCCGAAGATACCCGCACCAGCGCCAAGCTGCTCAAGCATTTCGATATTGGTACGCACATGCACAGCCACCACATGCACAATGAGCACAAAACGGTAGAGGGAATTATTCAGCGGTTGCAAAATGGCGAAACCATTGCCCTTATAAGCGATGCAGGCACTCCGGCAATATCAGATCCCGGGTTTTTGCTTACCCGTGCCTGCGTGCAGCATAACATACCCATAGAGTGCCTGCCTGGTGCCACGGCTTTTGTGCCTGCACTGGTAAACAGCGGCCTGCCAAACGATAAGTTTGTATTTGAGGGTTTCCTGCCCGACAAAAAAGGCCGACAAACACGCTTTTTAGCCTTGCAGGAAGAAACCCGCACCATGATATTTTATGTGTCACCCCACAAGCTGGTTAAAACCCTTGCCGAATTTGTGCTGTATTTTGGCGAAAGCCGCCCGGTATCGGTATCGCGGGAGTTGAGTAAATTGCACGAAGAAACCGTGCGGGGCACCGCTACCGAAGTGCATGCCCATTTTGACAAGAAAGAACCGAGAGGCGAAATTGTAGTGGTAGTGGGTGGTTTTGTACCGGAAGCGAAAGTGAGAAAGGTTAGTAGGGGGGAGTAACACTTGAACTGATTAAACTATAGGTTGTTATGCATTTGTTTTTTAGTACTAAGATGCTTAAGGAGTACCCTGAAATGAAACAGAAACAAATAGCTGGTGCCTGTAAGGTAGATGCTAGAACTGTAAAGAAGGCTAAGCTTATTATGGATAAACAAAAAGGGTAGCAATTGCTACCCTTTAGTTATTGTAGTGCTAATTATTATAGAACAATATATTTGAAAATAATATTTATTGAAATATAAATAGCTATCGTTAGGCCGACAAACATTAAAACTTTTTTCTGTTTTATCTTTTTAACCGTAACTTCTGTATTTGTAAATAAATATGCTATTATTGATAATAATCCAAGTAAAGCTAATAGCACACTCGCAATTAAACTATCGATACCAAATAATACTACTACAGCTATTATAAATAATACATTTATAACAGGAAAAACTTTTAATACTCTATTCATATTCATTTATTGTTACTTTCTAATTTTACTCTGCAATACAATCATCATAGCTTGCTAAACAAGCAGCGTGGCCTGAAACTTGAACTAAAGCTGCACCAACGTGACATCCAGCAATAATACTAAGACCTACAGTTTCAACATCAAGGACAGCGCATGCAGTATGTAGCCCTATTGCGGCTCCAACTACACCAATGTTGCAGAAATTTTTCTTCCATGCGCAACTCATTGAAGGTGCTAGAACAGGATCACCCCACTTAGTTGGAATATTGTTTTTTATTAAGCCATCGTTTACCATGGTTTGAATTGTACCATCTGACAGCTTACCTATTCCATACTTCTTATTTAATACCGTATACCTTGAAAACTGCTGTTTAACGTACGTAGTTTAGGTTGCATTTGATGAATATCCTAAAGCAACTATCGCTAAGTTAACATTTTTATCAGTAATTGTTACCTTATCAAAAGCTTTGATTTTAACTTCATCCACAATTATTGCAGCATTATACTCTGCTTGCAAATAATCTATAAAAATTTTATCATTTAGTATTGCTTGGTTATATGTTTCGCTTACACGATTAACACTTGTTTGACCAACAACTTGGTCATTAGTTACATCACTATTATCTTATTCACATGATGTCAGCTAAGATGCTGCTAAAACGATTAAAAAACTAAAATTCTTCAATTTAAAATTCATTGGTTTTATTGTTACGATTAAATTAATGCCTTTTGTCGACTTCCAGCTGGACAAACCTACACGATATAAAACCTTTTAAAATGAGGTTTACCTCATTTTGGTTAGATATATAAAATTTAATATATTTTAACAATATATGATGTGTTAATTGATTATAATGTATATAATTTAAGTAGTAGTGCTATTATTTTATTAAAATAATTAAAAATTTAAATGTAAAAATGGTAATGAAATAGAAAGGCAGATAATTATAGTGTATTCAATGGCACTGGTTACACATTATTATAAAAAAAAGATAGATAGAGGCTATCCTTTAATATTCAAGTTCCAAATTATAGTTCTTACCTGTTTTGTGAATCCAAAGCCATATATCTTCATTTTTATAAACTTTATAAATTAAGTTTTTGGCATGGCTAAAATTAAAGGTAAAAGCTTTAAATCAAAAATGGGTGATACACTAAGTTCTCCTTATAAAACTAAGCTCTGTGATTTCGTTGTAAATGGAGATTACAACTATTCTGATTTGATTGAAGGTAATAATCATTTAGATAAAATAATTACTTACTTATATAATTTCATAAAGAGTAAATAATTATAAAAAACCATCTTTTAATCTATTAAAAAGGATTGGTTCAAACAGACACAGGTAAATTAAAAAAATTATCAGTAAGCAGGCTACCACAAAACATGGCGTGAATACCTTATCAACAAGTAGGCGCACTATTTGGTAAATGTGTTTTCCTTTAATCTGATTTAATATATTTATGCTTTCCATTGATTTAATTTTATCAAAGTTCATTTATGTACCTTCTCTCACAGCAAACATAGGCTACTGTAAAACTTTCTATAAGACATGAAGAGAGTCCGAACCTGTATTCTTCATGCAAACATATTTTAAGCTAATAAGATATCTGGTAACATGAGATATGGATGCTTTATATTTGCTGATAGAAAGGTTGATAATCTTCTTATAATAAAATAGGACAGCATTTTTATTTTGATTATCAGTGTTTTAAAAAATTATTTTATTGTTATACATCGTGCGTTTAACTTTCAAACCGAAAACGGAAAGTTATCTTGTCCTCACCATACTATTACATTTGTAACTCTCGTTGGCGACGCTTACTTTAACCTTCCTTTAAAATGATTGGCTTAGATATTGTATACCTTTATACAACCAATCATCAAAATATGAAAAAGCTTCTATTTACTTTTTGCAGTATCTTGTTTATGTTTTCGCTTCATGCCCAGGATAGTTTAACAGCGCAGCATAAAAAAGAGATAAATGCTTTTATTGCCGAGGTTAAAGCCGGCAATAAGGCAGCAATTGCAAAAAGGATCCATTTCCCTTTTGGGCGCGAATACCCTATACCCACCATTAAAAATAAAGCAGAATTTATAAAGCGTTATGATGAAGTTTTTGATGCTAAGCTCATTGGGCTTATATCAAAAACGGATGCTAACCATGACTGGTATGCCGGGGGCTGGCGCGGCATTATGTTTATGAATGGTGAGGTATGGCTGGATTATGACGGCAGGCTAACATCGGTAAATTACCAGTCGGCAGCAGAAAACAAAATTAAAGGGGCGTATATAAGTAAGGATAGAAAATCAGTACATGCCTCTTTAAGTAAGTTTGCAAGGCCGGTACATATTTTAAAGACAAAAAAATACCTTATAAGAATAGACGACCTTGACCATGCCAATTATCGATATGCTGCCTGGAAGGTATCGGCAAAAATGACCGACAAGCCGGACATTATTTTAACCAATGGCAAATATGTGCCTGATGGCTCGGGCGGTAACCACAGTTATGTGTTTACAAAAGATGGCTACACGTATACCATCGAGATATTAATTGTTGGTGCAGAAGATTCACCACCGGCAAACCTTGTAGTATTTAAAGGAGAGAAACAAATACTATTGCAGCCTGCCACAATTATTTTAAAATAGTGTTTTCAATTACTTAATTTTCTCAATTGCTTTGCGTATTTCCCAAATGTTAGCCTGTTGCTTTTTGCACTCCTGTACGCCTTCGGGATACAGTGGCTGTATAAATGCGTTGTAGTCTTTACAGTTTTTAAAGATGTTGAATTCATTATTTTTAAAATCCCACACAATGCCTTTTCCATTTACAAAAGAGCGTGCCAGTGCACCGCCGCCCGCACCGCCCGCACCACCATAAGCAACACCCTGTGCCCATGCGTTAGAAAGGTCGGCTTCGGTATAAAAATAATGGTCACCACCCATTATAACGCGCACAAATCCATTGGCAAAATCAGATGCCTGCGCCCTGTCGGTCTTATTGCGGTTGTCCAGTATGGCCTGCACCTGAAAGTATAAATGCCCTTTGTATGAAATAGCAAATACATCTTTAAATTTATAATCGGCCATATCATAAAAGTAGCAGGCGTGCTCTATAGTTATTAGCAAGGGCTTATCTAAACCTACTAATCCTTTCGGCCTTACGGTCTCAGTCGAACTTGGTTTTTTAGCAATGAATTCTTCTTTGGTTTTATAAATCCCTTCCGGGTAGCGGGGTTTAAAGAGTGTATCCTGGATTTCGGGCACTTTAACTTCTTCCATTTTTTGCCTTTCGCCGTTCTTGTAAACCACATGCTGGGCATCGTCTTCAATTTTATAAATATCGGCCAGCAGAAAAACCGTTTGTGTATTTGTGGCCACATTTTTAAAGGCGACTTTTTCGCCTACAAAATATAACTTTTCAAAACCTGTAGTCTGGTTGTTTTTTAGGGTAATAAGGCCTTCGGCTACAAAGTTTTTTTGTTGTGCGCTTATTAATAAAGACTGAAACAATATGCATATAAAAAATAACCGTGCCATCATGGAGTAATAAAATTTTGAGCGAAATATATAAATTCCGATACTAATTAACTTAATTCTAAAATTATATATTCAGCAACATATCATTCTAAAATTACCCTTTCCTTAAACGGGTATTTATAAACAATAAAATCAGCATTTATGCCGGGGTACAATTTTTTAAAACTGGTTTTAAATCTTTTGTAATACCAGTATTCGGGGTAGGGCAGTACACCGGTATCTTTAAGTGCCCAGCCGTAAACATTAATGCGTGCTGCACCATTACAAATGTTGTGGCTGTTTTTAGCTGTAAAATAGGGTTTTAATTGTGGTGCAGGACTGGTATTCTTTACACAAACAGCCATGTATTTCATTGTTCCGGAATACATGCTGGACGATAAAAACTTATCCCAATGGCCGGTAAAACTTAATGCAGGCAAAATACCCCAGCACAAAAACACAAGCTTGTTTGTGCCCCTAAATAGTGATGGAAACGAAAACTGAAAATTGTCTCTGTAATAATAACAGCCAAGAAAAAATATCATGGCAATATTCCACTGTGGAATGATACTCAAAAAGTTTACATGCAAACGTATCATTAATATAAGTATAAAAACATGCATAGTTATGAGTGCTATAGTGGGCAGTAGCTTCTTTTTTATAAACAGTAAGCCAAGTCCGGCAGCAATTTCTATTGCGGGTATTGCCAGCCCTATATAGTGCAGTTTAAAATACCGGATGTTGTTTCCCGATACCATAAAAAGTTTGCTGAGTAATACATGCTCCCAGATGTTATGTAAAAAGCCGCCATTTATTTTATGGAGCCCACTATAGATATATGTTGACGCCAATATAAATACTATTGCATTGTAAAATAACTTAGGATTATTGTGGTTAACGATAAAGATGAGCAGAAAGAACAAAAACTGGTATTCCCACGGTTGCCATCGCAATACATCAAGGCTGCATGAAAATACTATTAGTATTAATGTGCTTATTGCTATAATTCTTTTTTGCGGAAATATAAAAAGTACAATTAACCCTGTTAAAGAAAGAATGTATACTATTGTATGGAGAAGGGGTGGAATGGTGTCCAAAAATTCAAATGGGGGTACAACGGGATATAGCCTGCCCTCTGTAACCCATATTTTATAGCCCGCTATTTTTATAACCAACCAAAAAAAGCAGGTTAGCCTAATTAGTAATTTTTGTTTGCTGTGCATGGGTTTATTGGTTAAAACAAATATATAGATTTGCAGGGAAATAAGGCTTGCTTTTTCTATTTTTGGATGCCTAAACTATAACCATGCGCTGGAATTTAAAACCACAACCCAACCCTGTAAACGTTAACCATTTAGCAACTTCGCTTGGGGTAAATACTGCTGTGGCTTCGTTGCTGGCGCAGCGTGGGGTGCATACGTATGATGAGGCAAAGCAGTTTTTTCGCCCGTCGCTTAACGATCTGCACAATCCTTATTTAATGAAAGATATGGATAAGGCAGTAGAGCGTATAGAAACCGCTATAGAAAAGGGCGAGAACATACTGGTTTTTGGCGATTATGATGTAGATGGTACTACTGCCGTATCGCTAATGTCGTCGTACTTAAAAAGTTTTTACCCTAACGTAGATACGTATATTCCGGACAGGTATAAAGAGGGTTACGGAGTATCTGACGCAGGCATAGACTATGCCGATGATAACGGCTGCACCCTAATTATAGCGCTCGACTGTGGTATAAAAAGCATAGATAAAGTGGCGTATGCTAACAGTAAAGGGATAGATTTTATAATTTGCGACCACCACCGCCCCGGAGATACCCTGCCTGCAGCTGTGGCAGTGCTGGACCCTAAGCGCGACGATTGTAATTACCCGTATGACGAGCTTTGTGGCTGCGGTGTGGGTTTTAAGCTTGTGCAGGCACTGGCAATGAACAGGCACCAGACCATTAACGATTTGCTCCCCTACCTCGATTTGGTGGCAACTGCCATTGCTGCAGATATTGTACCCATGACCGGGGAGAACCGTGTATTGGCAAAATTTGGGCTGGAAGTAATAAATACAAGCCCAAGGCCGGGAATCAAGGCGCTTATTCAAAATATAAAAAAGCAGGTGCTTACCATAAGCGATGTCGTTTTTGTTATTGCCCCGCGCATTAATGCTGCCGGCCGCATTAAACATGGCAACTATGCAGTACAATTATTAACTGAGTTTAACCTGGCGGAGGCCGAAGGTTTTGCTGCACAGATTGAAGGCCTTAATGCCGACCGTAAAGATCTTGACAAGCAAATTACTGCCGAAGCACTTTTACAAATAGAACATAACAGCGATCACGATAAAAAAACTACTGTTGTGTTTCAGGAAGACTGGCATAAGGGAGTTATAGGTATTGTGGCATCAAGGCTCATAGAAACCTATTACCGCCCTACACTGGTATTTACACGAAGCGGCGATAAACTGGCAGCGTCGGCACGATCTGTAAAAGATTTTGATGTATATAATGCCCTCGAAGCCTGTGCCGAACATCTGGAACAATTTGGAGGACACATGTATGCGGCAGGTTTGACACTTAAAGAAGAACAGTACCCACATTTTAGGGCGAAGTTTGAAGCTGTGGTTGCAGATACCATTCACCCTGATCTGCTAATCCCTGAAATATCTATTGATGCCGAAATTAACCTGACTGATATTACACCTAAGTTTTTCAGGATACTAAAACAGTTTGAACCCTTTGGCCCCGGCAATATGACGCCGGTATTCTTAACCCGAAACCTTACAGATAGCGGCTTTGGGAAAGCAATAGGCAAAGGCGAAGAACATCTTAAGCTATTTGTAAAACAGGAAGGCTCTGAAGGATTTGGGGCTGTTGGTTTTGGGCTTGCTGCAAAAAAAAACCTTGCCTGCAATGGCGATACCTTTGATGCGGTATATTCTATTGATGAAAATGTATGGAATGGGGCAACCACTTTGCAGCTCAGGCTTAGGGATATTAGGTGTGAGGAGGGGTAAATATGCCAATTGTTTAAATTTTTAATGTAGCAGGATTACAAATTGGCATAAAGCAACAGTATATTATCATTGCTAAACGGCCTAGTGGTCACGTTGGCCTAAAATTCAAATTCGCTCTCCGGCTATGGAGAGAGGTTTTGTAAGCCCTTTAAATATATCCATGGTATTCTAATACCACAAGTGCAATAGTAAGAATACAAACTATTGCCACAGCATAACAAAAACCTTTAATATCTTCATTCTTTTCAAACTCTTGCCGGTTAGAGTATAAAATAATTTTAGTTTTAATTTTTGGTTTAAAGTCATTTTGCATCATAAGTTTTCTTACTATAAGGGTTAAAAATTAAATCAGGTATCTTAAACCACAGTAATTCATATATGATGCCACCAAATTTTGTTTAGTACACGTTAACAAGTTAATAACAATTAGATATATACTTATTAAGAGGTCTTATTAACTGAATTGATGTATCAAGCAATTTCCCCTCTTGCAATTGCTATATATTTACCCTGTCTAACACTCAAACCTATTTATGATAGAATTATCACTATTGCATGCTATTCTAAATAAAACTTATTTTATTTAGAATGATTTTAAATAATTACTATTTTTGTCTCAAATTAAGTTAGCATGAAAGAAGTTGAACAAATATATCATAATGATTTTGGCGTAGCTTTTCACTGGAAAAAAGATGATGAGGTGCTGAAAGAAAAAGTACAGATAATTTTTAAGGAGACTGGTTTTTATTTTACCCTGCAGCAAATAGAAGAATTTGCAGATATTATTGATGAAACCTGCCGCGAAAATAGTTGTGCCTCCTGCTGCCTCCGCTCTAACTGCCATAAATTTTTATTAAAGACACCACTTAACCAGATAGACCTTGCAGTTAATAAAAGAGAACTAATGCAGATTAAAGACCTTGTAGAAGGAACGATTTTTAATATTAACCTGCTGGATTATTTAGGATCGGTTTGTAGAAATTAAACCGTTTCTCCCGGCAATTTATATTCTTTAAGTTCAAACGTAGTACCATCAAAAACACCGTAGGTAAAATACCCTATCCAGTCGCCCAGGTTTATATAACTGCTGTTTTCGCCCAGTTTAATAACCATGGGCAGATGGCGGTGGCCAAAAATAAGGTAATCGTAATGTTTGGTTTCCAGTTTACGCTTGCTGTATAATACAAGCCACTCACGTTCTTCTCCAAGAAAAACCACATCGTCGTCGCCGGAAATTAGTTTGTTTTTTACAGAAAGATATTGTGCCAGCCTAACGCCTATATCAGGATGCAGCCATCGGAAAAGCCATTTAGAGAAAGGGTTTGTGAACACCTTTTTCATACGTTTATAGCCCTTGTCGCCCGGTCCTAAGCCATCGCCATGGCCTATAAAAAATATTTTATCATTAAAAGTAAACTCCTGCGGGCGGTGGTAAACAGGGATATTGAGTTCCTTTTCAAAGTAATCGCTCATCCATAAATCATGGTTACCCACAAAATAATGTATGGCAATGCCACTATCACGAAGTTCGGCCAGTTTGCCTAATACCCTTACAAAGCCCTTTGGTATTACGGTTTTATATTCAAACCAAAAGTCGAAAAGGTCGCCAAGAAGAAAAATTACGGTAGCGTCTTTTTTAATTTCATCAAGCCATGCTACAAATTTTTGCTCACGTGGAAAACTTTTCTCGGGTGTTGGTGCACCAAAATGCTGATCGGATGCGAAGTATATTTTGTGTGTAGTGCTCATTATAGTAGTTAGTATTGCAAATATATAAAGACTAAGCAGTATGTAAGCGTCGCATTTTGTCTGGAAACCTGTTTTTTTAAAAAAAATTAAAAAACATAACAATTGCAATCTAATTTGTTTCTTTTAGTTAAAATTGCATTATGTTTAATAGTTGTTGCCAAACCTTAATTTTTTTTGCTTATTTTCGAGAACTAAAGAATATCTTAAGTTAACAATTTATGAGAAAATACTATTTTACTATTTTTCATGTTATGGCTACTCCTTTGCGAAACCCACCTACCGAAACAATTAAAAGCGGGGTTTAGTTATAAAATAATTAAGATTTCCGAAACTAATTATTAGGGCTTTACAATAAATTTATTATAAATTTGGGCGCGGCTATTTTTTAAAAAATAACAGAGAAGAGATTTTTATTTAAAATAAACTTTGTTTTTTGTCAATGAAAGCCCAAACTTTAGTAATTATATAGTTTAAGCGCATAGTATTAACATTCGAAAAAACCAAATAAAGAAAACCACGAACATGAAAAAAATATACCTTGCTGCATTATTGGCACTGGTTGGGCTCTCCGATGCATTTGCACAACAAGACCCCCACTACACACAGTACATGTACAACATGAATG
>Ga0247813_10000438_pt1 | contig 40011 bp, 35 predicted proteins | sample UWRJL169409C1_FD_180719 | JGI IMG/M metagenome (GOLD analysis project Ga0247813, IMG submission 180719) | Plant litter microbial communities from Arlington Agricultural Research Station in Wisconsin, United States - UWRJ-L169-409C-1 | ecosystem: Environmental > Terrestrial > Plant litter >... | reverse complement strand
TACAATAAAAAAGGCGAAGTTTTATTTATTTTCAGAAACGGAAAATGGGATTTACCAAAGGGCGGAATCGAAAAAGGTGAAGAAATTGAAGACACCGCCATGCGCGAAGTCGAAGAGGAAACCGGTGTAGGTAAACTCCGAATCACCAATAAACTCGAAAAAACCTATCATGTTTTCAAACGTAACGGAAAGTATAAACTCAAAATCACACATTGGTTCGAAATGCAATCAGATTTTGAAGGAATAACGCAGGGTCAAGCCGAAGAAGGTATCGAAAAAGTAGCATGGTTAAATCCGGAACAAATCAAAGAAGCGCTAAAAAACTCTTACGAAAATATCAAATTGTTATTTGAAGTTGAGGGTATTTAGCTATAAGGAATCTAAAAAATTCAATAAAAATAGGGCTAAAAATGTAACTATTTCATTGATGATTTAGAATATTCGGTCTGCAATGGAGTTTTGAATTTTGGTAAAAAGATGTCTTGATTTATTTTCCTTGAAATTTACGTTAATTAAAATCATAGGATGGGCTTGCCACCATCCTGATAAAAGGTCAAAAAACACTTTAGGCGTACACGCCTTCTTATCAGGATGCTGTTGGGCTATCCGCTCCTGCGCAGTGGATTTTTTCTATAGCTCACGCGCACAGCCGGTTCTAAAGTCCTTTATGGTTCTTACTTGTTTTTAAGTCAACCCTTAAAATTTAAGAATTAGTGCCATTTAATTGTGTCAAAAGATTATCATCATTAAAAACAGCATTAATTACATTTTCATTTTTCTCTGCTTTAATTTCATTTTCATTCAGTGTCAGCTGGTACCCTTTTTGAGATAAATAATTTGTAAAAGCATTTTTGTGGTTTTGAATTTCAAATGTTGCAATTAGTTCTGGAAAAACAGTTAAAATTCGAGACAATTCTTCACTTTCAGAGTTGTCTATCGCATCCGATTTAATTGTGAGAACCATTGTTCCCTGACCATAATTTCCCAGATAGTAGCCACTTGAATTAAACATCTCAACAGCAATCATTCCTATTAGATGCAAATCATTTTGTACAGCGTCAAATTTTCCAACTGTCAATAAATCAATATTATTTTCCTCTCCATATTGCTTTAATAAAAGAGCCTGTTTCATAACAGATTCAGCATAACCGCCCGCTTTATTCTCCCAGATCCAAAGCCATGTTTCTGACGAATGAGAAAACGAACCCAAAACCTGCATTGGAAAAGTAAGATGGTCTCCAAAAGTAATTTCTTCTTTATCCATATCAACATTCCATGAAAGTCCATTGGTAGCAGTAAAAAGATTTCTTTGTTTTTCTAAAGCAATCGCTCCAAATTTTTCCAGAAAATCATTTTCAGATGTAAAGTGTTTATTATTGCTTTGTTGATGGATAACTGCTTCTGTATTTTCTTCTTTCTTTTTAAAAAGATTATTGAATATTCCCATTCTTTTATAGATTTTTAGTTAGTATAAAATTGATGTTTGTATTTTGTCTCGTCCTGAAAAGTTTACAAATCGATTTGATAAATCCTGGATTCTTCTTCCCAGGGATGATATCCTTGTCCGATGTATTTAAAACCAATTTTTTCGTAGAAACCAATATGATCTGTGCATAGATATAAGTTTTGAAATCCAGCTTTTTTAGAGTCTTCTTTGGCTTTTTCAATGAGTAATTTACTGTAATTGTTTCCTCTGTATTTTTCCTCTATAAAAATGGCGCAAACCCACGGATATAAATCCATTCTACTAATAAAATCATTTGTAATAAGCCCTGCACAACCTATAATTTCATTGTTGTTTTCTAATACATACCATTGTGGTATAGAGTCTTTTGCATTTATGCTATGGCTAATGCAATCTTCATAAATTATTGGTGCTATTTCAGACCAGCTATTTTGAAAGTATTGAATGATGTTATCCTTGTATTCTGGATTTTCCCTTACTGAAATTATTCTCATTTTATGTTTTTAAAATTATCGTACAAAAGTTTAAAAAGATGCACTTATTTTACTCACTGTCCTCATTCTTTATGCCTTTAAGCAACGCATAAATTGCCATTGAATGTCCTTGACCCAAATCAAAATCTTCTTTAAGCCAATTTACAATTTCTCCTGCTTTTACTTCAGGTTTGAGCTTACCATCAATGGTAAAACCTTTTTGCTCCGCTAAAGTTCTAAACTCAGCCGGACCATTGCCTGTTTTTTCTTTAATAGTTTTTAAATATCCTTGAAATGACATGAAATAGTGGTTAGTGGGTTAGTTTATGAAGTACTAAAATACAAATTAATCATTCTGACTTTTCAAATGTTTAATATAATTGCAAATCATGAGTATTTGAGTCTTTTAAAAATGGGCTGAAAGCCCTAAAAATAATAGCCTAGTGCAACGAACTACGAATTAAATCACAGTTGGGAATTGCCCTGAAAGGGGAAAAGAAAATTGAAAATAAAGATGAAAAGAAAAAGGTATTTTCTACGTGAATATCATGTAAAATATAATAAACGTGCTTTTGAAATTAGGCTTGCGCCCTTACAGGGCTTAAAATTATAATTGTTTTTCATAGTGCTTCGCACCATGCTATTGCTAGGGCTCTTTCAGAGCAACAGGTTGAGGACACTTATATAATTTCAAATCCACACTATAGGGTATATAATATGGTTATCGAGTTCTATATCTATTCCAAAATGTGCAAAGAATAACCCATTTCGTAAGAATGTCTGCTCGCTAGAATTAAATTTAAATTATGGTTTTGCGTTCCGTAGGAACGTTTGATTAATGGATTGGATATATTATTTCCGTAAAAACAGGTGTCCCTACAGGACACAACACCAAAACGATATCATCTTTTTTCTACCGATGAGATATTCCTACGGAATATTAAATAGCTACAAGACGAATTTGCAATCTGTGCCCACAACTTGAGATAAGCATCATAATATAATATTTAGTTTACTTTGTGGGCAAGTATTGCAAATTCGTGCTATCGATTAACGATTCAGCTTTGACAATGACTTCCAGGCACAGCTTTGCGAACTTAACTTATACACAAAGCATTCAAAGTAAAATAAAAAAAACTTAGCGAACTTTGCGGTAAAAAAAAGCGCACCAAAAAAAAATCTACAAAATACGATAAACAGGATACTGCATATGCGCCTTTTCGTAATGCACAGAATTTTTATAAATCCAGTTCAATTGCGCTTCAGAATTTTTAGCAAATTCGCGATCGTTTTGTTTTTTAGTTTCAAATTCAGCTTTTAGTTGCGGATTCTCTTTTAGCAGTTTCGAAGCTGTATCTTCAAAAATATATTCCGAATAATGTTCTTTTTGCTGTAAAATAGGATCGAAGAAATTCCAGTTAAAGAACGAATCAACACCTTCCGGTTCAAAAGCTTCTACTAAATATTTCACTCCTTTTTGATTTGTTGGAACAATGTAATCACCTTTGGCGAAAGCCATTTTTATAACTTTAGAAGTTAAGGACGTATTATAGTGCAAGTAATGTCCTTCATAAGCATTTGGAACCGTTTTAAAATCGGCAATTTTATAGCTTTCAACCTCGATAATCGTATCATTTTTAAGTTGAGAATAAGTAATGTTGTTATTTTTCAGGAGATCAATAATATTCCAGTAACCACGCGGAATAATATAAGCACTTGGAATCACCACTTCTTTAACCGATTTAAATTCTTTGATGTATGGAACGTCTTTTTTATACGGCTTGCTTCGGTCGTAATACAGACGATTTCCGGTTGTAGCATCGCTTTTTTTGTAACTTGCTTCATATCCTAGAAACGAAAATGTGGTCGCTTTTGTGCTGTCTAATTCCCATTTTAGTGTATATGCTTTTTTAGGCTGAAATTGCTCCAGATTTTTCACTCGAAGCACTTTGATTTTTTGGTAATTCGCATCGGTAAAATCCAAAGTCGATTTGGTGTATTCGTAGGTCATTTTTACACGTTCGGCATATTTTTTCAGCATATGAGTTTCAACTACAAAACCAATTGTGTTAAACAATGAAGTGTAACCGGTCGTGTATCGCGGGCTATCTACAAACTGTCCAAAACCTTTATCGGGAGTATCTTTAAACGAATCTACATACGGCGTTGTTTCAATTTTCTTTTGCTGTAAATCTTTTACCAGCGCCGGCATCATTTCGTTATTCAAAAAATCACCCAAAACCGTTCCTAACTTATTATGCTGCGTCATGATGTAGGTTAGTTTGTATTGATAATCAGATCCGTTGCTTACATGATTATCAATAAAAACATCAGCATTTATTTTTTGAAAAATTTCAACAAAACTTTTGGTGTTTCGGGTATCTGATTTCATTAAATCACGATTCAGATCATAGTTTCGGGCATTTCCTCTAAAACCATAAATTTCCGGTCCATCCTGATTCGCTCTTGTAGTTGAATTTCTATTTAAAGCTCCGCCAATATTATAAACAGGAATAGTAACCAGAACAGTATTTTTGGGTGATTTTACTTTGCCAATGGCCAAATCCCGATAGAATTGCATCGTTGCATCTATTCCGTCAGGTTCGCCGGCATGAATGCCGTTATTGATAAAAAGAACCGCTTTGTTTTTCTGAATTTTTTCAAAATCAAACTCTTTATCAGGATTATAAACCACCATATGCAAAGGTTCTCCGGAATCTGTCAATCCCATTGCTGTAATCTGAATCGTTGGAAAATCTTTCGCCAAAAGTTTAAAATAAGCAATTGTTTCTTCATAAGAAGCCGATTGATTTCCGTTTCCTTTCTCAAAAAAAGTATCGTATTTTTTATTGTTTTGAGCGAAAATTGAGATTGTGAAAAGTGAAAGGACAATGGTAAAAAGTTTCATAAATTGGGGTTTTAATAGGAATCAAATATAAAGTTTTTATTTGTTTCAGGTTTCAAGTTGAAAATTGGAGTAGAGTAACTTTGGCATTTTACCGCAAAGTGCGCAAAGATATACGCAAAGTTCGAAAAGCTTTGTGAACTTTGTGTTTGTCAACACATTCTAAACACAATTTATTTTAAAAACCTTTGCGGACTTTGCGGTAAAAATTTGAGACAAAGTTTGGGAAACGTGAAACCTGAAACAAAGAAAACCTGAAACAACTTTTTTTGCCTACTTTTGCAAAATGAATAAAAATCACCATTCCAACAACATACTTTCGAACTTAGGAATTGAAACCCTAAACGAAATGCAGGAAGTTGCTCAAGACGCAATTTTAAACGATAATAATGTATTATTACTTTCTCCTACTGGATCAGGAAAAACATTGGCTTTTTTGCTTCCGGTTTTAGAATTATTACAGCCCGAAATTCTTTCGGTTCAATGTTTAATATTAGTGCCTTCGCGTGAATTAGGTTTGCAGATCGAGCAGGTTTGGAAAAAAATGGGTACGCCATACAAAGTAAATATTTGTTACGGAGGTCACTCTATAGATACTGAAATCAAGAATTTAAGCAATCCTCCGGCGGTTTTAATAGGAACTCCAGGAAGAATTGCAGATCATATTGACAGAGATACTTTTAGAACTGATAAAATTCAGACTTTGATTCTGGATGAATTCGATAAATCATTGCAATTGGGTTTCCATGAGCAAATGTCATATATTATTGGGAAGTTGACAAAACTGAACAAACGTGTTTTGGTTTCGGCCACTTCAGATATTGAAATTCCAAGATATACACGAGTTGTAAATCCTACGATTTTGGATTTTATTCCGGAGCAGGAAGAAAAAACAAATCTTTCGATGAAAATGATTGTTTCGCCAGCCAAAGACAAATTAGGAAGTTTGTTTAACTTGATTTGTTCGTTGAAATCTCAATCGGCTATTATTTTCTGTAATCATCGCGATGCGGCAGAACGCATTAGTGACACATTGAATGAAAAAGGAATTTACGCTACATATTATCATGGCGGAATGGATCAGGACGAGCGCGAACGTGCTTTGATTCAGTTTAGAAACGGAAGTATGAGTTACCTCATCACAACCGATTTAGCGGCTCGTGGATTGGATATTCCGGAGATGAAACACGTAATTCATTATCATTTACCTCTTAAAGAAGACGAGTTTACACATCGTAACGGTCGTACGGCGCGTATGCAGGCTTCGGGTACGGCGTATATTATCATTCACGAAAGTGAAAAACAATTGGATTATATCGACTACGGAATGGAAGTTTTAAAGGTCGAAAACACTACTACTTTACCAAAACCACCTGAATACCAAACTATTTATATTAGCGGCGGAAAGAAAACAAAACTGAATAAGATTGATATTGTTGGTTTCTTTTCTCAGAAAGGAAAATTAGAGAAAGGCGATCTAGGATTGATAGAAGTAAAAGATTTTATTTCGTTTGCGGCAGTAAAATTCAATAAAGTAAAAGATTTACTGCATAATATTAAAGACGAAAAAATGAAAGGTAAAAAATTTAAAATCGAAGTTGCCCGTAAAGTGGTAAAGAAAGAAGAGGAGAAGTAATTTTTTTGTTTCAGGTTTTAAGTTTCAGGTTTGTTTGCGATCAGATTTTCTTTTAATTAAAGAACTATATTAAAATCAAGAAGTAATTATTGTAGTAAAATATTTATAGTTATAATCTGTTTTGATCCTTGGCGATCACTGGATTTAGATGGTTTTTAATATATTTTGAGGGATTAGCGGTGTGTTAAATTATTGAATTTCAATATTTTAATTTAAAATCGCACAGGTTTTGATTGATTTTAAACAACAATCTTAATTTATTGTTAATAAATTAACGGATAAGGCTTTAATTTATCATATTTTCTGCGTTTCTTGTGCCCGTAAATAATAAACCCCAAATTAATTATGAAAAGAATTATTACGATTGCCATTTTGATGTTTAGTTTTGTCTCTTTTGCACAAATTAAAGTTATTGAAACTGTACCGGTTGAAAGATTAGGAAAAGTAAATAACAATTATATTCAAAAAATTGGAGATGAATATACTGTTTACTATACAAGTATTCAGAACGATGACGAATCATCAAGCTTGAGAAAATTTACATTTAAAAATGTAAATAATGATTATAACAGTCTTTATAATATCATTGTAAACGGTTTTACTGCAACTCCTTTATACGATATCAAATTAGAATTACCTAACAACTATATCTGGTTACACTACACAGGAAGCGTTATTCCTGAGAAAGCTACAGTTCAGTTTATGGTTTCTTCTAAAGATGCTTCTTCTGCAACAAGCAATGTTTCTGAGCCATTATTAAAAGATCAGATCAACAAATTATTCCAAAAATAATTTACTCTAAATACAGCATAAAAAAAGGGCTATTCATATTTTGAATAGCCCTTTTTTAGTTTACAGTTTTCGGTCGCAGTTTTCAGTTAGCAAATAACTCAAAACTGCGACTGTGACTGAAAACTTATATTTTCTTCACGTATTGAGTGATAATCACAATTTGCTGACCATCGACTTTTCCTTCGATGTATTCGGCGTTTTCGTGGTCCAAACGGATATTACGAACTGCGGTTCCTTGTTTGGCTACCATGCTTGATCCTTTTACTTTAAGATCTTTGATTAAAACTACAGAATCTCCGTGTTCTAAAATCACTCCGTTGCTATCGCGGTGAATAATTTTATTCTCGTCGTCTTCACCTTCTCCGGTTGCTTGCGCCCATGCCAGAGTATCTTCGTCTAAATACATCATGTCTAATAATTCCTGAGGCCAGCCATTTGCACGTAAACGGCTTAACATTCTCCAGGCTACCACTTGTACCGCAACGTTTTCATTCCACATACTGTCGTTAAGACATCTCCAGTGATTTAAATCGACATTATCCGGGTTTTCAATTTGGTCAATACACGTACTACACGCTAAAATATTTTCGTCAAGACCGCCTTTTTTAGTCGGTAATACTTCATATACTTTTAGGTTTTCTTCGGCGCCACAAAGTTCGCATTTAGATCCGCTACGTTTGTTTAATTCTCTTTCGATGCTCATTATTTGGTTTTTATTTTAAAAATGCGAAATTACTTATAATTTGTTTCGCTTGCAAGTTTATGTTTTTTTGGTTTATTGGATCACAGATTTTGTGTTGTGAAACGGAGTATCGCGTATTTTTGTCTTTGCGAGGAACGAAGCAATCTCACTTAGTTTATCTTCTTATAAAGATTAGTATGGTTGCTTCGTTCCTCGCAATGACTCGCTTTGTGTTATTTCTGTACTCGAACCGCATCCGGAACCAGCATTTCGTATTCGCCGCCATGACGCAGTACATCGCGGACAATGCTTGAGCTAATAAATGAAGTACTTGCTGCTGTTAATAAAAATACAGTCTCTATTTTAGAAAGTTTTCTATTGGTATGGGCAATGGCTTTTTCGAATTCGAAATCGGCTGGATTGCGCAGTCCTCTCAGGATGAAATTGGCTTTTTCCTTTTTGGCTAAATCGATGGTCAATCCTTCATAAGTAATTACCGAAATTTTCGGTTCGTCTTTGAAAGTTTCTTCTATAAAGCGTTTTCTTTCTTCGAGTGAAAACATATATTTTTTTTCGGCGTTTACACCAATAGCAATTACGATTTCATCAAATAAAGGAATTCCTCTTTTGATGATATCTTCGTGTCCTAGTGTTATAGGATCGAATGATCCGGGGAATATGGCTTTTCGCATTTTTTTTAGGTTCAGAGGTTCAAAGTTACAAAGGTTTTAATTACTAAAACCATTAGCTTTTTCTTGAGTAATTTTTAATATTTCATTTTCCTGATAAAGTTTAATTAAATCTTTTCTTGAATAATAAACTTTTCTGTTTGAATAGTTTTCAGGTTTATTTAAATCATCTATTTCATTTGGGATATACGCCTGAAAATCATTCAATGTGGCGTAGACACTATCTGCGGTAATTTTATCTATTCGCATATTTGAATAATAGCCATTATTTAATTTTAAATTATAAACATCACCTTGCATTGGATTTTTTATTAGAACTCCTGCTTCATCTTTATTTTCAAAGTATCTATTAATTGTAAAAATAAGGAATAAGGCTATTATGATAGAACCGGAAAACATCCAGATTGAATAATCTAATTTTTCATTTCTTAGTTGTAATTGAGCACTTTCAGATAAATCTTCATAATCAAAGTTTTCTTCGCAATTACTACATCTTATGTAAACAGTTTTTCCAACCGGAAATAATGGAATGAGAGTAACGTGTGTGTATTTTTTATAAATGCTAAAATGCAATGCATCTTGTGTATTACATTTTGGGCATTTTTCGTTTAAAATCACACCGTTTTTAATATTTGAATCTCGAGTCCCAACAAGAAATAGCATATTTTTTTATTTGAAAGTTTCTGGTTTACAAAGCTACTGTTAAGTGATTCTTTTTGTATTTAAAGCCGGAACCCATTCGTCTTTTTTACAGACTTCGCATTGTGCGGTTCCTGGTTTTTGCTCTTCGGTATGACCGCAAAAAGTGCAGGCGTGAATGCCCTCTTTTTCTATTGTTTTGCTTTTTTTATTGAATGCAGCGGGTAAGATAGGTAATCCGTATTGTACTTCGTGATCTTCATAAAAAAATACGCTTATTTCTCCGCTGGTTTCTATAAAAGCATGTTTTATTTGTCCGAGATGTTCGATAGATTTTATTCGAAGTTCAGAGAAGAATTCGTCTTGTGCCAGACTTTCTTTTTTGAAAGTAGTAATAGAAAATTTTCCATTATTAATTAAACATTCGGTTTTGCCTTCTATAAATTCTTCAAATTTTTTACTTTTTCCAGTTAACCAGGTTACAGAACGGTACAAAATAATGATTACAGTAAATACAATTGCAGCGGGAACAATACCAACATCTTCATAAAACATGGGATCGCCTGCGGCAGAACCTAATGCAATTATGATTACGGTTTCGAAAATCGATAATTGTTTTACACCTCGTTTTCCTGCTAATTTTAAGGTGAGCAGCAAAATGATAAACATTACTGTAGAACGAAATATCACTTCAAGAGCAAAGTTTGCTGGAAGATTGTTGTAAAATAGTCTATTCCATTCGAAGATTTCTTTCATTTTTTTTAAGTTGCTAAGGTTCTGAGATGCTAAGTTGCTAAGGTTTTTGTCTTAAAAAAAACTAAGGTTCTGAAATCTTAGCATCTCAGAACCTTAGTATCTTAGCAACTTATATAAGTGCTAACTCAATCGCGTTTGTGAATAAATCCTGAAGCGAAATTCCGGCTGCCTGTGCTTGCTGCGGAATCAGACTTTCGGTTGTTAAACCTGGAATGGTATTCATTTCCAGCATATACGGTTCATTGTCTACAATGATGAATTCGCTTCTTGAGAACCCTTTCATTTTTAAGACTTCGTATGCACGTTTTGCTGTTTCACCAACTTTTTGTGTTAGCTCGTCTGAGATTCTGGCTGGTGTTATTTCTTGCGATTTCCCTTCGTATTTGGCTTCGTAGTCAAAGAAATCATTGTCGGAAACAATTTCGGTGATTGGTAGAACTTTAATTTCTCCCTGATAATTAATTACTCCAACAGAAACTTCGGTACCGTCAAGGAAACTTTCGATGATAATTTCGTTGTCTTCTTTGTAAGCTACTTCGATGGCAATTGGCAATTCGGCTTCAGATTTTACTTTTGAGATTCCGAAACTGGATCCTGCTTTGTTTGGTTTTACGAAACATGGTAAACCAACTTTTTTAACGATTTCGGCTGTATTGATAATATCACCTTTATTTAGGTAATAAGAAATTGCCGTTTTGATTCCGTATGGTTTTAAAACTGATAATAAATCACGTTTGTTGAAAGTCAATGCCGCCTGATAATAATCGCAAGAGGATTGCGGAATTCCTAGTAATTCAAAATAAGCCTGCATTAGTCCATCTTCTCCCGGTGTTCCGTGAATCGCGTTGAAAACACAGTCGAAAGTAATTTTCTGATCGTTTATAGTTACAGAAAAATCATTTTTGTCGATGGCATATTCAGCATCTTTTTCGTCTACATAAACCCATTTTTCTTTAAAGATATGAATTCGGAATCCGTTGTATTTTGTTTTGTCAAGATATTGGTAAACGACGTTTCCGCTGATAAGCGAAATTTTGTATTCGCTTGAGTATCCGCCCATGATGATGGCTATGTTTTTCATTCTATGATTTATTTTGTTATGTTTAATCGTTTATTTGTTTAATTGTTTCAGGTTTCAGGTTTTTTGCCACGAATTCACGAATTAAATTTAAAAAAATCTGTGTTTATCCGTCTAAATCTGTTAGATCTGCGTGCCATTTTCGATCTGCTTGTCATTTCGACGGATAAGAAATCACACATGCTTTTCGGTAATGTATGGCAATTCTCTTTGCGGGGCTTCGACTTCGTTCAGCCTGACAAATAGTACTGAAATCTTCTAATGAATCCTAAAGCCCTAGCCCTGATGGGAGCGGCATCCTTTTATGGTGGGGTTCACCATAAAAGATACAGCGGACAGCAGGAAATAGCTCCTGAAAATTATCCTTCGACTTCGCTCAGGATGACAATCAGAACACTTTCTTGCTTAAAACAAAATTATCATTTTTTTTGAAACGAAATAGCTTTATCTTTGCGACAACTAAAAATAAATTTATGACTTTACGTAAGTATTTAACAAGCCGGGTGTTTTTTTTACAAATCTTGATTGCGGCTGCTATTATTGCTGTTTTGGGTTATCTGTTTATGCATTGGCTGACTTTTACAACTGATCATGGACATGAAATTGCGGTTCCGAATTTGTCTAAATTGACGGAGGAACAAGTTGAGGCAAAATTGGATGAACTTGACCTGGATTATGTGCTTTTGGATAGTGTTGATTACAGAAGTGAATTTCCTAAATACAGTGTTGTTGAGCAAGATCCGTTGCCGGGAACGAAGGTAAAAGTGGGAAGAAAAATATATATTAAAATTAATGCATCGGGATTTTCTTCTGTTAGAATTCCTGATTTGATCGAGAAAACGTATCGTGAGGCAGTTCCGACTTTGAAGGCTTTAGGGCTTGAGCAGGGAACGATTACTTATATTCCGAATCTTGGAAAAGATATGGTGCTGGAGATGCGTTATAAAGGTAGAAACTTAAAAGTAGGAGACCGCGTGCTGAAAGCGTCTAAAATCGACTTGGTTTTAGGTGACGGAAAAGCAAGTTATGTAGATGAAAGTCAGGTCGTAGACAGTACAGCTACGCCAACTACTGAAACCCCAAAAGATGAACAATAATAATGAAAATTTAGATCTGGAAGACGAATTATTCGAACATTTCAGGTTTGAAGTCCCTAAAGGTCAAGCGTTTTTGCGTATTGACAAATATTTAATGAATTTGATTCAGAATGCGACGCGAAATAAAATTCAGAACGCAGCAGCAGAAGGTAATATCTTTGTAAATGATATTCCTGTAAAATCAAATTATAAAGTAAAACCGTTTGATGTTGTGACGGTTATGTTAACACATCCTCCATTTGAAAATCATATTCTTCCAGAAGATCTTCCGCTAAATATTGTTTACGAAGATGATGCTTTGTTGCTGATTAACAAGGAGCCGGGAATGGTGGTACATCCGGGTCACGGAAATTACACCGGGACTTTGGTAAATGCTTTGGCACATCATTTTGATAATTTACCAATGAACAGCAGCGAACGCCCTGGTTTGGTTCACCGAATTGATAAGGATACATCCGGACTCTTGGTGGTGGCTAAAACAGAAGCTGCGATGACGCATTTGGCGAAACAATTTGAAGCTAAAACTTCTGAACGTGAGTATATTGCCCTTGTTTGGGGAAATGTTGCCGAAGAGGCGGGAACGATTGAAGGAAATTTGGCGAGACACTTAAAAGACCGCATGCAAATGGCTGTTTTTGCTGATCCTGAAATTGGAAAACCTGCGATTACCCATTATAAGGTTTTGGAACGTTTTGGTTATGTTACTTTGATTTCATGTAAATTAGAAACGGGTAGAACACATCAGATTCGTGCACATATGAAACATATTGGGCATCCGCTTTTTAATGACGAACGTTATGGCGGTCATTTGATTTTGAAAGGAACGACTTTTACGAAATACAAACAGTTTATTGATAATTGTTTTAAAGCATTACCACGTCAGGCTTTGCATGCTAAAACACTTGGTTTTGTGCATCCTACAACGGGAGAAATGATGCGTTTTGACACTGAACTTCCTCAGGATCTTCAGGATTGTATTGAAAAGTGGCGTAACTACGGTAAGACGCATAGTATAGAAGAGGAGGAGTAAAATTTTAGATTTTAGAGATTAGATTTTAGAATAAAGAAAATAGAGAAGAGATTTTCTCGTATAAAAAAGCTCCAATTTGGAGCTTTTTTGTTTTTTACTATTTAGGGTTTTCTTTTTAAAAAATCTATTCAATGTTTTTAATGGTTAGGTCTATAATTTTTGCTTCTCCGTTGGTTAAGAAACCAAGTTTGCCTTGTTGGCTTAGTTTGGTTTTTTCAAGGGAACATTCTAAAAAGGTTTCGTTATCGACTGAAAAGAATAATTGATTATTTGAAACTCTAATTTTTACCTGGTACCATTTGTTGTTTTCTAATTTCATTGGTTTTTTAAGCAACGTTATTCCTCCGCGTTTGCCGTACTCATCGCTGTTTTTATTGTAAACACCTCTTCCTATTACGATATTCTGATCGATTTGGTAGAGATAGGTTCTGATGTAATTTTCTTTATCGATGTTAAGCATAACTTCAAAAAGAGATTCTTTGGTCATATTTACTTTAAAATCGATCTCGTAATTTTCCGGAAGTTGTTTTTTTGATTCTATTACGCCCCAATGCATCGGACCTCCTTTTCCTATTAGAGTGTCTTTTTGGAGCAGCCATTCTTTTGAATTAAAATTCCAATTGGATTTTAGTGGTTTTGTTTCAGTGATTTTGTATGCTTTTTTTGCTGTCGAAATAGTACCGCAACATGAAGCTATTATTAGTGGAAATGCTAATAATAAGATATATCTAATTTTCATTTTTTGTCTTTTTAGTTGAGCTCAGAGTGGTATTTTATTTTACCAATTGATCCTGTTGGAGATGGTAAAAGTTCAAAAACCGAAGTAGGAGCAAGGCCGGTTTCAATACGATGCGATACGTACAAAATACTCAAGTTGGTTTCTTGTTTGATGGTATTGATAAGCTGAATGACCAAATCGACATTTTCGTCGTCCAAACCTTCTACGGGTTCATCTAAAATTAATAATGGCGGGTGTTTTAAAACGGCACGAACAATCAATGCAACTCTTTGCTGACCGATGGAAAGATCTATGAAACGCTTTTTTCTTAAAGATGTCATTTCGATTACTTCAAGCCATTGCGCAACGATTTGTTTTTGATGTGTGGTTGGCTCAATATACAATCCGATAGAATCAAAGAATCCCGAAAGAATCATTTCTTCTAAAGTATGTCCTTTTTGGAATAAATCGGTCATGGAAGTGGTGAAAATTCCTATTTGTTTTTTGATATCCCAAACACTTTCACCGGTTCCTTTTTTTCTTCCAAATAAGTGTAAATCCTGTCCAAATCCTTTTGGATTATCTCCTGTAATCAAAGATAAAATGGTGCTTTTTCCGGAACCGTTTGGCCCGATTAATTGCCAAAATTCGCCTTGTTTTATTGTCCAGGAAATATTATCTACAATTTTTCGGTCATCATAACTTACTGAAACATTTTCCATTTTTATTAATACACTTTCGTGAAAGGAATGCGGTTCAATCGCTTTTGGAATTGTTGCGGTATTTAAGGTTTTAAAGTGATTTTCGCTTTTTGAAATCGGATGCAGTTCAAATGTATTGTCTTTGATTTGTGCTTTATTAGGTACAAAGTATAATACATCAACGAATCTGTTTACTAATTGAATAATGGCAATATCTGTTGTTAAATCTTTTAATGATTCCGCCAAAACTACACGTGAAGCCTGGTCTAAATGATCGAACGGATTATCGAAAATGATGAAATCAGCTTTTTGATTGATGCAGTATTTTAGAAACTCTTTTTTGCGTTCGCCTGACGAAAAGGTTCTCAATTGTCTGTGCGATTCAGGAGAAGCTTCTACGGTGTCGTATTGGTATTCTTTTTCGATGAATTTCTCTATGGCAATATCTGAAAACAGAATGCCTTTTTGGGTGTTAAAAACGGCTAATTCTCCCTTGGCTTCGCCGGAAAGCAAAGTGTCTATAAAAGCTTTTTTATTTACCTGATTCGATAAAAGTATATCCCAATGTTGCATTTTAAAATAGTATTTATGTAGACATAGATTAATTGTTGCTTTTTGCCACAGATTTCACAGATTAGAATGATTAATCTTTTTAATCTTTGAAATCTGTGACAAATAAGTTTTTAAGATTATCTATGTGTTAAATGTTTTTTCAGTTGATCTATTTTTTGGTTGCCAGTTCGCGATCGTTTCTCGACCATTCGCTCCAAGAACCTACGTATAATTTTGGAATTGGAATTCCGGCATAATCCATCGCTAATAAAGCATGACAGGCGGTAACTCCTGAACCGCAATGTACAATTACATTGTCAGGATTTTTATCGCCTATAATTTCATTGTATTTTTTTGCTAAATCTTCAGCCGATTTATAAAAGCCTTCTTCATTTAAATTTTCGCTAAACGGAACATTGATAGCGCCCGGAATATGACCTGCAATTAAATCCAGCGGTTCTGTTAAGCCGTCAAAACGGTTTTTATCTCTTACATCAATTACAATATTTTCTTTGTTATTTCGGGCCTTTTCGACTTCTTCCATATCGGCCTGAGCCAAACTCCATTTCGAAATTGAATATTTTTCAGTTGGTTCAACAGTTTCTAATGCAGAACTGACAGGAAAACCCACTTTTATTGCTGCTTGCAAACCTCCGTTTAAGACCTGAACTTTTTCATGGTTAATTGAGCGTAACATCCACCAAAATCTTGCTGCTGCATTCGATCCGTTTTTATCATCGTAAATGATCACATGGCTTGAAGGTGTAATTCCGATTTTTGAAAGTACCTGAGAAAATTTTTCTAAGGAAGGTAAAGGATGTCTTCCTCCCTTTGCAGGATCTTCAATAGTTGCCAAATCTTTATTCAAATCTACAAAACGAGCGTCTTTTAGATGTTCGTTTTGATAATTTTCTTCGGCATTGATTCCTGCTCTGGCATCAATTAAAACAACTTTAGAAGCTTCTTTTAGTTTTAAAAGTTCTTCTGGATTTATGATGGGAGAAAGTTTTGACATTTTATTTTATTTTTTTAGAATTGCCTAACCAAAGTAATCCGTTTAAGATTAATTGGCTTTGTGGTTTGTTTTCAAAAGTATACGAAAGCGTTTTATTAGTTCCGTGTTCATAATCTATATCATTATGCCCCATGTTTACATAGAGCATTTTGTAGTTTTTATTGGTCCAGACGACAGGATAATAACCTTCATGCCAAATTTCATTCTGTTTTGGGCCAGTTCCTAACGGAAAACTGCTCTCATCAATCGCTACAAGGATTTTGATATTCGGATTTTTTCTTAAATCATTGCTCCATCTGTACCATTCGTTTGGTGCTGATTTGAATGTTTTAGGAATGTTTTTCGTTGCAGGATGCTGATTTTCAATTCGTAAAACTGCCGATGTTGGTCGCCACGTATTGCTTGCATATTCTCCTGAACCTAAAAAGGTATTGTGGTACCAATTCCAGTTTTGCGGATAAGCAGAATCGTTTAGCGCAAATGCCGAAAAATGAAATCCGATAAAACCACCGCCATTTTCCATATATTTCTGAAAAGCTTCTTGCTGACTTGACGTTTCCGGTCTTGTGTCTAAAAATAAAACAACCTGATATTTTGATAAAAAATTAGCGTTTAAATTATCCCAATTGCTGGTAGAATCGTATTCAAAATGATTTTGTTCGGCTATTTTTGGAAACCATTTATTGGCTTCATGTACAAAACTGATATGTGCCTGATCGTTTTTAGCCGTATAAAAAGCAATTACTTTAAATTTAGGATTTGCTTTTTTATGCTGGGCAAAACCTATAAAGCAAATAGACAACAACGCAATCAGAATAATTTTTTTGTACATGAAGTTGTATTTAGATTTTGATTAACCAGGGATTTTTTCGATTAGTATTTCACTATTAGCTTTGTCGAAATAAGTGCAAGTCATTTCGATGATATCAACGCGCCATTTTGCAATTCCGGATTGGGCAGCATGATTACAGAAAGTTAGATAATCGGTTTGACCGTCCTGATGCATGACCAAAAATTCGATAAAACGTTCTTTATTGGCTACCGGAGCCACCTGAATTTCAGGATATTTTTCGTCAGTAGAAACTTTGTAATTATTTACGCCGTAATATTCTACATTTCCGTTATTAACAAAGGTATCATATCCTTTTACGCCCAAAATAATCAGGTCTTGTATATAATTTGGAAAATCTGCGCCACTTTGTACTTTGGCATGAGCTTCTTTTATTTGTTCGATTGTAAACATAATATTTGATTTAGATTATTAAAAGGTTTGCCGAGAATTACACTAATTTCCACGAATTAAATTGTAGAATCTGCAGATAAAAATTAGTGTAAATTAATGTAATTTGTGGCGAAAAAAATTATTGTTTCAAAAATGCTATTAATGGTTTTATAAATTGGTCGAAAGATTCAATATGCGGTAAATGTCCGGTATTTGGTACTTCGACTAGTTTGGCATTCGGGATTGCTTTTTGTGTTTTTTTACCCAATTCAAGATAATTTCCCATTGTTTTTCTGACTTCTTCAGATACCAAAGGTTTTCCTATAGCTGTTTTGTCTCTTGTTCCGATGATTAAAAGCGTTGGACTTTTGATGTTTTTAAACTCGTATAAAACAGGTTGCGTAAAAATCATATCATACATTAGAGCCGAATTCCAGGCTACTCTTGCATAATCAGGAGCTGTTGTCCAGCCGGCGCCAAGTTCAGCCCATTTCTGGAAATCGGCATTCCATTTTCCGTCATAATAGTTCGCCATTTGATAGCTTTTTATATTCTGATAGTTTTGTTTTAGTTCTGATTCGTACCACCAATCTACGGGTTTATAAGGTACAACCAGTTTCCAGTCTTCTAAACCAATTGGGTTTTCGAGAACTAATTTTTCAGTAGTTTCAGGATACATGAGAGCAAATCTTGTGGCCAGCATTCCGCCCATCGAATGTCCTAAGATAGTTGTTTTTTCGATTCCTAAATGAGCCAGTAATTTCTTGGTATTATCTGCCAATTGCTGAAAAGTATATTGAAAATTATCGGGTTTAGATGATTTTCCAAAACCTACCTGATCGGGAACAATTACCCTGTATCCTTCTTTTGTCAGGGCTTTTATAGTAGTTTCCCAATATGCACCATTAAAATTTTTACCGTGAAGTAAAACAATAGTTTTGTTGTTGTAATGATCAGGTTTGATATCCATATACGCCATCTTAAGATTCTGACGCTGATTGCTCAATTCTAAGAATTGTACAGGAAAAGGATATTCGTAATTGGTTAAATTGATGTCCAGTGCCTTTATGTTTTCTTGCTGCGAAAAGCACAAAAAGGGGAGTAGTAACAGTATGAATTTAATCTTTCTCATTTTTTTGATGGATTTTCGTTTAAGAGTATTTATAAAATTAAAGTTAACGATTTTAAAATCAAAAATTAAAATCTTAAAATTATCAGAAATTAAAGAGGAAGGATCACTCTTGATTTTTATTGTTCTTAAAAGTTACCACCTGTTGCGGATACGGAATATCAATATTATCCTCATCAAAACGTTTTTTGATACTTTGCAGTAAGTCACAATACATTATAAACGCATCTGTAGAATTTTTCGCCCATGCCCATGCTTTTAATGTTACGCTTGAATCTGCCAGGGCTACAACACGAGCTGTCACCAATGGCTTTTTTTGTTTTTTATCTTCAGCCGTCCTGTTGTCTATAAATAGCGGATGTTTGGCTACTTCTTCTTTCATGATTTCCAGCGCTTTTTCGATATTAGAATCATAACCAACGCCAATTTCTATTATTTTACAGGATTTTGTGTCGTGCATATTGGTATTAACAATAATCTGATTGCTAATAACAGAATTTGGAATTATGATTCGGTTATTTTCTGCATCTTTCAGGACTACTTGTCTCAAATTAATATCTTCAACTGTACCAACAAAATTGTTGATGGTGATTTTGTCATTAATTCGAAAAGGTTTAAAAATAACGAGAAAAATGCCGCTTACAATATTGCTCAAAGCTTGTTGAGAAGCTAAACCAGCGACTAACGAAATTACTCCGGCACCGGCTAAAAACGAATGACCAATAATTTTAAATTCTGGAATTTGTATTAAAGCAAAGGCAAATCCTAATATATAGATTACAGTTATGATTAAGTGTTTTAAAAATCGAAAACCTGTCGCATCATATTCTTTATCGGTTAATTTTCGATACAAAAAATAACGAAGTACTTTGTCTGTAACAGCTCCCAAAACAATTGTAACAAGCCCAATTATAGTGATAATAATAAGTATTCTGAAGTCTTTTTCGTAATCGATCATGAGTTTTGAATTTTAAAAAATCCAAAAAACATATATTTAAAATATCGTTTTTTGGATTTCATAAAGTTAAGAAAAATGAAGTTTGTTTTATAAGCCTACGAAATCGTCACTTTTTGGGAAAATACTCAAAGCTTCAATTGCAATTGCTGGCGTTGGAGAAGCTAATTTGCGAAGTTTAGTATCCATCCAGGCACCATCAACTGTAATAACAGCACAAAGTGTATCATCTTCTCTTCTGAATTCGTGAACTATTGACCAACGAGAGGCATCAGCTTTCATTTTTGATGTTTTGGTGTGAAGGAATATCTTATCAGAAAGTTTTAATTCTTTCCTGAAAACACATTCTTCTCTAAATAAAACAGGTCCAAAACTTTGTGTTTGCATTACCTTTAGTGTTAGGCCCAGTTCTTCAAGAATTTCGATACGATGTTGTGCTCCAAAATCGTAATAAGCACTATGACGAACGTGAAAATTTGGGTCAAGATCAGACCAGCGAAAAGATATTTCTTTAATAAATGAAGCCATTTTATATTTGTATTTTAATGAAAATCGAAATTACAAATAAATTAGGAAACTGTTTGTTAGAAATATATAAAGTACTATTAAAATAAGAGCATAAAATTAATATCCTTTTTTAGAATAAATATTGAAGTTTTGAAATGAAATTTCGCCAAAATCCTTAACAGTTTTTAGTTTATCAACATCCGCAATAAGAGCTTCTGCGTTAGGATCGTTACTTGTATTGAGAACATAATTGATAAAATGATCTTTGTATAAATACCAATTGTTTTTGGTTTTGTTGAATTTGAATGTAATAATTTGTTCCCAATGATGACCGCCGGCGATTTTGTGTTCAATAGAAAAGTAACCGTTTTTTATGGAAATTCCGCTAAAAGGATCTCCAAAAACGCCACCGCAATCTATGCAATAAACAGCATTTATGTTTTTATAAGCCAATTTATAACTTCCGTCTTTTTGACCTAATAAAAGCAATACGATTCTTTTGTCTGGTTTGCCTTCATCCATATTTGAAGTCGTTTCTTCAGTTGTTTTGCGTATAACCAAAATACAATCTTCGGTTTTGTCAAGGTTCAGGTTACCTTTTTTTTCTGCAATTGCTTCGTAACCTTTAGGAATAAATGACTTTAGTTTTTCGTTGCTGATATTAATTTTTTTATTAAAAGTATCGTGTTTTTTAACTATTGTTTTTTGCTGTGAATTTACATTCAAACTAAAAGCGAGTAATAAAAGTAGTATTGACGATTTCATTTTTTTAAATTAGGTTACATTCACAAGGTTTCTAAATTATCCCACTCGTATTCGATCTTATTTAGTTTCATATAATATGGAATAAGTAATAGCATTTCTAAACGAAACATAAGATGACCATTATTGACAAACGGCATTACAAACATTGCAACTATACAGATGACTACTCCGCAAATGGCATCAATTTTACCAATTGAGATTGCATTGGGCTTTTCGAACCAAAGAGAATAAGCCGCAAAACCTTTGAATATCATAATCGCAATAATAAATGCTCCAATTCCTGAAAAAGCAGTATTGCTGGAAAAACCATAAAGAGATAGATTTACGTTTGGGGTAAAAATATTGATAATGGCAGATGCAACAGCGCAAATTGCCAAAACCATAAAAATCCAACAAAAAGTTTTAATCCACCATGGTAAAAGTTTTCTTCTTATTACGGGTACTTGGTCAAATTCATCAAAATGACTTTCTAATTCCTGATTCATTGTATCGGTTTTGATAGTTTTTTATTTAAAATCTTAGATCAATCGGGTAAGAATCAATATTAAGATAACGATTTGGATTCCCAAAATGATCCAGAAAAAATTTCTGCTTGGTTGTGATGTATTTTTTAAGCCTGTAATCATTTTTTCTTTTACAATATCGGTAAAACTTACATTTTCATTTGTAAAATCAACATCATCAAGATTTACTTTTTTAAAACCATATATGATGATTTTCTTTAACCATTTGTTCTCGTTAGAATCTTTGAGTTCCTGAATTAATTTTAGTTGTAATTTGGTTTTATCAGTTCCTTTTTTAAATAAATCAGGTTGTTTAGATTTTACTTTGTTAAGGACTTTATCAATGATCGGGAATAATAAAACCTCTCCTTTGTCTGATAATAATTTATGAATTGTTTTTGACATTATGTATTTATTACCCAAAGCAAAAATTAAGAACGGGCCGGCTAACAGAGTAATCATTGTTAAACCAAAACCAATAGGTCTTAAGGCGAATAACAGCATTACTGCAGCTGATGCAGTTACGTGTCCCATTCCATGACCTGATTGATAAATAATAGTAAATAGGGTAAAGACACCTATAAGGGCATATAAAAATTGTCCGAGGATATTGATTTTAAAAAAGCTAAATGTTGCGCTGCTGAATAGTTTTGCAGCGTATTTTAAATTGTCATTCATTGAGTTGGTTTTTTGGGTTTAGTTAAATTAGATGTTTTTTTTATGAGGTAAAAATATAGAAAAAATAGTACAAAGATTTAAAAGGTTTTTTATTTGTTAAAATGGTAATATAATCGAGGTTTTAGGATATTAAATTAAAAGTTATAAGTTTGATTCATCCTCTTTAACACTCAATTTTTTTACAATCCAGGGTAAAGTAAGACCCTGCCCAATAAGCGTCATCAAAACAACTGCTACAGAAATAAATATAATAACGGTTCGTTGCGGAAAAGGAGTTCCGTCCTCAAGTTCTTTTGGAATACCAATTGCAATGGCGAGAGAAACAATTCCACGCATGCCTGACCAGCCCAGGATAATACTATTGTTAAAGTCTAAAAGGGCATCAGCACTAATTTTTCTTTTTCGTTTGTTATTTTGAAATGCTTTTTGAAGATTTATTTTCTGAAGAAAAATCCTGACCATCCTAATCAATAAAGCTACAAGTGTAATTATAAAGGCATAGCCAATGTAAGGTAAGATCATATCATTGTCGATACCTTTTAGGATATATCGAAAATTAAGTCCGATTAAAATAAAGATTAAGCCATTCAATAAAAAAATAATAATATCCCAAAGACTTCGGGATTGATTTTTTAAGGTTTCAGGGAATATTTTTTTACTGAAACGAGCTATTGCTAAACCTAAAACAACTACGGCAATTACTCCCGAAACATGCAAATGTTCCGCAATAAGATACGTTACAAAAGGCATTAACAACATGAAGCTAATCGTAACATTTATATTTTTATGGACTCTGTTTAATATAGAACTCAGAATTTTTGCCATAATAAAACCTACTAGAAAACCTCCACCTAATAAAAGTACAAATTGTAAAGTAGCTTTCCAGATTATAAATGCAGAACCCATTGCTGTGGCAATGGCAAATCGATATGCAACCAATGCCGATGCATCATTAATAAGGCTTTCACCTTCGAGTATGGTAATGGTTTTATGAGATATACCAAGTCCTTTTGTAATGCTTATGGCAGCAACTGCATCAGTAGCAGAAAGTATGGCTCCCAAAACGAATGCCAAAGGCCATGTCATATTAGGGATTGTGTAATGTGCCACGACAGCGATCCAAAACGTGGTAAGAAAAACCAAAGGGATTGCCAGTGTACTTATTGTACTAAGATTGGTTTTGAAGTGTTTTGGAGAAATATTAAAAGAGGCATCGTACAATAATGGCGGAAGAAATATCAGGAATATGATTTCAGGATTGATTTCAATTTCGGACATTGTTGGTATAAAACCAATTGCAACTCCTACTATAATAAGTAAAATGGGTTGCGGTAATTTTATAGTATCAGCAAAGGCTGACAATCCAATTACGATAGCAAGAATAAAAATAATAATGCTGTAATTTTCCATTTTTTGGATTTAGAAAAATGCTAATGTAATTAATTTCAATGTGTACAAAAAAATATTCTGGATAGAAGACTGTGAAGTAAGATTACTTGTTACAGAATCATTCTTAACTGTCTTATTCTTTATTTTGGATACGTTTTTATTATTTGACCTTTTTTGTTTAATAAATAATGTTTTTTATCTTTTGTCCAGGCTTCTCTTTTGTTGTTTTTTAGTTCGGTAATCGTTTCAAATTCCTGGCCGTATTGGTTTAAATATCCATTTTCTGTACTATTTCCGCCCCAAGTCCAATGTTTGTCAATTAATCCTTCGTATCCGCTTTCTTTTAGGATTTCATTTCTGGTTTTACCATTTTCATAAATTTTTTCTCCACCTATTGCAAATTCAGAAATGCCATTAGAAAAAGGTGTTGCGAAATCATATTTGGCCTTAATTATTTTTTGACCATCTAAATTCGCAAAACCAAGTTTATCATTTTCTACAAATCTAAATAAACCTTCTTCTACATAATCAGGACCGTTGTCGTAAATGTATGGTTTTAGTATAACAAGGTCGTTTTTATCAATACCTATAAACTCAAATTCTGAATTTTGCACAATTGCCATTTTGTGTAAAGTGTCAGAACCATTTTGATATTTTGCTTTAATAACGATTTTGCCATTCAAAGATTTATAACCGATTAATTCCTTTCCGGAAGTAGAATCCACATAAGAAATTAAATAATCCTTATTGCCTTTTTTTTGACCAAAAGTTGCAATCGAGAGTAGTATTAATATAAGTGTAAATGCAGTTTTCATAACTATTAAAAAATAGGGGAGAGCTTTTTGTTTTTACGTTTTTTTCAATGTAAAACTTTTTTAAGTCTATGGGTTTTTAATTCAGGTTACTATCATAAGCTCTAAAACTAGTAATTAAAGGCAATGGCTTCACTATGATTTTTTTTGTTGTCTTTTTTATAATTTTTTCAGAACCTAAAGCTTTTGTTATTTCAGTTTTTACTCCCGTTAAAAGATTAAATTCAGTTTCAGTAGTTAAATTATTACCGTCCCACACGACGTTTGATATATGTCGTAATTCAAAATTTCCATTGTTGAATTTGAATGTATGTGTAAAATGATTTTTTTTGATTTCGGAATACAAGTATAAACCGCCATTTTCAATAGTAAAATCAGGAATTTGATTTCCTCCATATTTTCCATTTGGATATTGAGGTTCTATTAAATTTTTTGTGGATACGCTTAATTTATAGTTTCCGCTTTTTTGTAAAAAATAGATTTCTAATTTTAATGGCTGTGTTTGATTTATGGTATCCATTTTAAGCAAAACTTTATCAATTAGGCCATCATTATTTAGGTCACCTTCTTCGGTTCTTATAGTGATAGTGAAATTATCCTTTAACTTTTGTGTTTGTGAGTAAAGATTGATTTGTGGACCAATTAATAACAACAAGAGTAGTTTTTTTGTTGCTGTTTTTTCATAGTGTTTTATGGAGATATCGCATTTTAAAATATCTTTAAATACAAAAAGTCCTGTAATGATGATTGAATTAAAAATAAAGATGCTGTTGTCTTCCATGGGAATTAATTTTTACTAAGTTGTTTTTCTAAATTTTCAATTTCAGAAGGACCACTAAAATTTTTTTAATAATATTTCCGTTTTCATCAGTTAGGAAATGCCACGAATTCCCATAGATTCATTTTCGTATGAAATTCTTAAATCTGCATCTAATTTTTCATTTGTCCTGATATGATTTCCTTCGAGATTGTAAAAATGGATCATTTCGCACCATTGTTTTTCCCTGTTTTTCATCGGTTTTGAGTTTTTCAAATATATAGTATTTTCCCGATAAATTAATGAGTTTTGGGCCAACAATGGCTTATTGTGAATTATAAAGTTCTTATGAATGCAATTGCCCTAGCCCCGATAGAAGCGGTATCCTTTTATGTCCGCCGCAGCGGCATAAAAGATATAGCGGATAGCGGGAAGCAGCTCCTGATAATGACACGTAACGTACTGATATGCCATGAATGTCAGGTTTTAAAAATGTCATGTTGTCAGATTGTTTTTATTGTGCCGACATGAAAACTGACAATTTACTTTGGTTTTTTATATTGGCACAAAGATTGACTTATGCCACCTGAGTTATAAATAGTATATCAAAATTAAATATATAAAAAATGGGTAAAATAATCGGAATTGACTTAGGTACGACGAACTCTTGTGTTTCTGTAATGGAAGGTAACGAAGCAGTTGTTATTCCTAACGCAGAAGGAAAAAGAACAACGCCATCTATCATCGCTTTTGTTGAAGGTGGAGAAATTAAAGTGGGTGATCCTGCAAAAAGACAAGCGGTAACGAATCCTACAAAAACGATTGCTTCTATTAAACGTTTTATGGGACACACTTTTGCTGAAACTCAGGAAGAGGCAAAAAGAGTTCCTTACAGTGTTGTAAAAGGTGACAACAATACACCACGTGTGGATATTGACGGTCGTTTATACACTGCACAAGAATTGTCAGCAATGACACTTCAAAAAATGAAAAAAACTGCTGAAGACTATTTAGGTCAAACTGTAACTGAAGCGGTTATTACTGTTCCTGCTTACTTTAACGATGCACAACGTCAAGCTACAAAAGAAGCTGGAGAAATTGCTGGTCTTAAAGTTATGCGTATCATCAATGAGCCAACTGCTGCTGCACTTGCTTACGGATTAGATAAAAAAGGAACTGATCAAAAAATTGCTGTTTACGATTTAGGTGGAGGTACTTTTGATATCTCTGTTCTTGAATTAGGTGATGGTGTATTCGAAGTATTATCTACAAATGGTGATACTCACTTAGGTGGAGATGATTTTGACCAGGTTATTATTGACTGGTTAGCTGACGATTTCAAATCTGAAGAAGGTATTGATTTACGTTTAGATCCAATGTCATTGCAACGTTTGAAAGAAGCTGCAGAGAAAGCTAAGATTGAATTATCATCTTCTGCTGAAACTGAAATCAACTTACCTTACGTAACTGCTACTGCTTCTGGACCAAAACACTTAGTGAAAAAATTATCTAGAGCTAAATTTGAGCAATTATCTGATACTTTAGTAAAACGTTCTATGGAGCCAGTTGCTAAAGCATTAAAAGATGCAGGTTTATCTACATCTGATATCGACGAAGTAATCCTTGTTGGAGGTTCTACTCGTATGCCAAGAATCGCTGACGAAGTGGAGAAATTCTTTGGTAAAAAAGCATCTAAAGGAGTTAATCCTGATGAAGTTGTTGCTATTGGAGCTGCTATTCAAGGTGGAGTTTTATCTGGAGATGTAAAAGATGTATTGTTACTTGACGTAACTCCTCTTTCTTTAGGTATCGAAACTATGGGTGGTGTATTGACTAAATTAATTGAGTCTAACACAACTATTCCAACTAAAAAATCTCAAGTATTCTCAACTGCTGCTGATTCTCAACCATCTGTTGAAATTCACGTATTACAAGGAGAAAGAGCTATGGCTGCTGATAACAAAACTATCGGTCGTTTCCACTTAGATGGTATTCCACCAGCACCAAGAGGAGTTCCTCAAATCGAGGTTACTTTTGATATTGATGCAAATGGTATCATCAAAGTTTCTGCAACTGATAAAGGAACTGGAAAATCTCACGATATCCGTATCGAAGCTTCTTCTGGATTAACAGCTGAAGAAATCGAAAAAATGAAAAAAGATGCTGAAGCTAACGCTGACGCTGATAAAATAGCTAAAGAAAGAGCAGAGAAATTAAACGAAGCTGACAGCATGATTTTCCAAACAGAAAGTCAATTGAAAGAGTTAGGAAGCAAACTTGCTGACGATCACAAAGTTGCTGTAGAGTACGCTTTAACTGAATTGAGAATGGCGCACCAATCTCAAGACATTCCAGCTATTCAAACTGCTCTTGACAACATCAATGCAGCTTGGAAAACAGCTACAGAAGCTATGTATGCTCAAGGTGAACAAGGTCAACAAGCAGCTCCACAACAAGAGCAATCTGGAGACAATGTTGAAGACGTTGAATTCGAAGAAGTGAAATAAGTATTAAGTAATTAATACTAAATATTAAGAAAGCCGAGTCAGAAATGACTCGGCTTTTTTTATGCCTCATTTTTAAATATCTTCAGACCGATGCTGTCAAAATGATAAATGTCATTTATCGTTCGAATTCTTTTTCGTAATATTACTATGAAAATATTTTTGCATGAGAAAGATCAAATACAAGAAAGGGCGGAAGCTTCAACATATCACTTTAGAGTATACAGGCACACAAAAAGGACATGAAACCGAGATGCAGCTTTTTGTGTATGATAATGAAGATGTAGTTGAATATGAGAAGTTTACTGTTTTGGCATTGAATACCTGTATTGATTATACCAAAAATAACTGGATTAACATTCACGGATTAAATGATATTAATTTACTCAAAACAATTGGCGCTCATTTTAAGCTTGATGATTTTTTATTAGCAGATATTTTAAATACAACCAAAAGAACCAAACTTGAGGAACAAAAAGATGTTTTGTTTTTTAATATAAAATCGCTTTTGCCATCTGAATATTCAGATAATATAAGTGTCGAACAAATAAGTTTTATCTTAAAAGACGGAATTTTGATTTCTTTTCAGGAAAAACGAAGCGATTTTTTTACTCATATCAGGGAACGCCTTCGTACACATGCAGGAATTGTAAGAACAAAAAAAGTAGATTACTTGCTCTACTTGTTACTAGATGCCGTAATGGAGAATTTTTACATTACGATTGAAGACGAAGAGGATAAAATTGAAGAATTAATCAATTTAACTAAAAAAGGAGCTGACCCTATTATTCTGGAAAAGATAGAAAATCATCGTGATAATTTTAATTTTTTAAAACGTTCGATTATTCCATTGAGGGATTCTTTGTATTATCTAAAAACAATTAAAGATGATGATACCTATAACGGAATTCAAAAAGAAACTTTTAGTTTTTTCATCCGTTTGCATCAAAAAAGCTTAGAACTTTTAGAACAAATTGATTCGGATATGAGTTCATTAGAAAGTGCCTCTAATTTTTATTTTTCGGAACAAAGTCGGAAAATGAATGAAATAATGAAGACACTTACGATTATTTCGGCTGTATTTATCCCGCTTACTTTTATTGTTGGAGTCTATGGAATGAACTTTGAATACATGCCGGAACTCAAAGCAAAAAACGGGTATTTTATTGTGCTGGGCGCGATGGTTTTATTGGTGATAGCCCTGATAATCTATTTTAAAAAAAGACGCTGGTTTTAGCGTTTATTATATATAATTAAAAATTTGTTAAGTTTCAAAATATGAATTATGAGTAAAGCAGTATATATTGCCACAAGTGACCACAATAGCGGAAAGTCGATTATCACGCTCGGTTTGATGAGTATTTTAATTGGTAAAACGGCAAAAGTGGGCTATTTTAGACCGATTGTAGAGGATTTTGTTGATGGAGAATTAGACAATCACATCGAGACCGTTTTGTCGTATTTTAATCTTGATATTAAGTTTGAAGATGCTTATGCAATAACGAAAAGTAAACTGATCAAGAAAAAAAATAAAGGAAAAATAGGCGAAGTCCTGGATTTGATTATAGAAAAATATAAAAAACTTGAAGAACGTTTTGATTTCGTTTTAGTAGAAGGAACAAGCTTTACCGGAGAAGGAACTTCGATAGAATTAGATTTGAATGTTCTTATTGCAAAAAATCTTGGTATTCCAACTATTATTATTGGTTCTGGAGTTGGAAAAACACTAGAAGAGTTAGTGGATAGTCTTTATTTGGTCTATGATTCCTTTAAAGTAAAAGAGGTTGAAGTACTATCTGTAATTGCAAATAAAGTACAATTCGAAAATATAGAACTGGTTACACAAGGATTACAAAAAAGCTTACCGGAGAATGTTTTAATCAATACAATTCCGTTGATTTCAAGTTTAAATAATCCAACAATGCAGGAAATTGTCAACCAGTTAGATGCAAAAGTATTGTTTGGAAGCGCTTACTTAAACAACGAAATTGGTCATTTTAGTGTAGGTGCCATGCAATTGCATAATTATTTAGTTCACTTGCATGACAATGCCCTGGTAATTACTCCGGGAGATCGTTCAGATATTATTCTGGGTGCTTTACAAGCTAACGAATCGGCTAATTATCCTACTATTTCCGGAATTATTCTTACAGGAAATATTGTTCCTGAACAAAGTATTTTAAAACTTATCGAAGGACTTTCAGCCATCGTTCCTATTATAGCTGTTGATGGAGGTACCTATAATATTACCAATAAAATTGGTGCTATTAAATCTGAAATTTATGCAAATAATACGCATAAAATTGAAACCTCGATTAGTACTTTCGAAAAATTTGTTGCCATGGATGATTTATCCGAAAGATTAATCACTTTTGAAGCTGAAGGCATGACTCCGAAAATGTTTCAGTACAATATGGTCAAAAGAGCCAAACAGCACCGCAAACATATTGTTTTACCAGAAGGAAGTGATGAGCGAATTATCATTGCAACATCAAGATTATTAGCTATGGATGTAGTAGATATTTCGATTATTGGAGACAAAAAACAAATTGAAAGCAAAGTAGCCGAATTAGGAATTTCATTTGATTTTTCGAAAGTAAACATCATCAATCCAAAAGAATCTGAACTTTATGAAGATTATGCCAATACATATTATGAGCTTCGTAAAGCGAAGAATGTAAGTATTACAATGGCAAGGGATTTAATGGAAGATGTATCTTATTTTGGCACCATGATGGTATACAAAGGTCATGCTGACGGAATGGTATCAGGTGCTGCTCATACAACTCAGCATACTATATTGCCAGCGCTTCAATTCATTAAAACAAAACCAAATTCATCTGTAGTTTCATCGGTATTTTTTATGTGTTTAGAAGACAGAGTTTCTGTTTTTGGGGATTGCGCTATTAACCCAAACCCAACAGCAGAACAATTGGCAGAAATTGCGATTTCTTCCGCAGAGTCAAGTTCAGCCTTTGGAATAGAGCCTAAAATTGCCATGCTTTCTTACTCATCAGGTTCATCAGGAAAAGGAGATGAAGTAGATAAAGTAAGAACTGCAACCGAAATTGTAAAACAAAGACGTCCGGATTTAAAAATTGAAGGCCCAATTCAATACGATGCTGCAGTAGATCGTGCAGTTGGTAAAAGTAAAATGCCGGATTCTGAAGTAGCAGGGCAGGCGAGTGTACTTATTTTTCCTGATTTAAATACCGGGAATAATACCTATAAGGCAGTACAAAGAGAAACAGGAGCATTAGCTATTGGACCAATGCTGCAAGGTTTAAACAAACCCGTAAACGATTTAAGCCGTGGTTGTACGGTAGATGATATTATAAATACAGTAGTTATTACAGCGATTCAGGCGCAAGGATTATAATCAATTATAAAATTTAGAATTAAAAATTAAAATAAAACTTAGTGGATTAGCAATCTGTGTAATCCGCGTTTGAATTCGGTTCTAAATAAATGTAAAAAGCTTTGAGGCTTTTAGTAAAAAAAATAAACTTAGTGACTTAGTGCCTTTGTGGCAAAAACAGAAAAAAATGAAAATATTAATTATCAATTCAGGAAGTTCATCAATAAAATACCAATTAATGGTTATGCCAACAAACGAAGTAATTTGTACTGGTATGATTGACAGAATTGGACTAGAAACTTCAAATGTAACGTTTAAAACTTCATCAGATTCAATAGAAGAATTGCTTCCAATTGCGAACCATAAAGTAGGTTTGCAAAAAGTGGCCAATATGCTTTTAGATACTGAAAAAGGAGTTATAAAATCTACTTCAGAAATTGGTGCGGTTGGACATCGTGTGGTACATGGCGGAAGTTATTTTTCAGACACGACCATTATTACAGAAGAGGTTAAAGAAAAAATAAAAGAGCTTTCAGAATTGGCTCCGTTACATAATCCTGCACACTTAGTAGGAATAAATGTAGCCGAGGAAATTTTTGCAACGGCAAAACAAGTTGCAGTTTTTGACACCGCTTTTCATCAAACAATTCCTGTTGAAGCACATAAATATGCCATTCCTAATTATCTTTTAACAGAGAATAAAGTTAGAGTTTATGGTTTTCACGGAACAAGCCACAAATATGTTTCTGAAAAAGCAATAGATTATTTAGAGAAAAGCTCAAAAATAATCACCATTCACTTAGGAAACGGCTGTAGTATGACTGCAATCAAAGACGGAAAAAGTATCGACCATACTATGGGATTCTCACCTGCAAATGGTCTAATAATGGGAACCCGTGCAGGAGATATTGATCAGTCGGTAATTTTTTATATGATTAAAAATCTGGGATATTCTGCAGATGAAGTGAATTCAATTTTATTAAAACAAAGCGGAATGCTTGGTCTTACAGGATATAGTGATTTACGTGACATTCAGACAGAAGCCGCTAATGGAAACAAGGATTGCCAGCTCGCTTTATTGATGAATGCTTATCGTATTAAGAAATTTATTGGTGCGTATACAGCAGCTTTAAATGGTTTGGATGCTATCGTTTTTACAGCAGGAATTGGCGAAAACTCAGCGTATATGCGTCAATTAGTGTGTACTGATCTGGATTATTTTGGAATTGAATTAGACGATGAAAAAAATCAAATCCGTTCAAGAGAAATTAGAGAAATTAATACACCAAATTCAAGAACAAAAGTTTTGGTTATACCAACTGATGAAGAATATGAAATTGCGAGTCAGGTATACCATTTACTTGAAAATTAAAACATACTAAAATTTACAAAAGCTCCTCGTTTGTGGAGCTTTTTTTATGCTTTAAGATTAAAATATTTGTCAGTATCTTTGAAGATAAAAACGAATATTTTGAAATCGATACTTTTAAAACTATTTTTCTTCTTTTTCATTGCTTCACAACTACAAGCACAAGAATTACTTCCTTTCGTAGAAAATTACAATAAATCAGATTATCAGGGAGACAATCAAATCTGGAATGTCGCTCAGGGAAAAGATAATGCTATGTATTTTGCCAATAATCACTATTTATTACGATACGATGGCGTAATGTGGGAAAAATATACTTTACCTAATAAAACTATTATCCGTTCAATTATGATTGAAGGGGACAAAATATATTCAGGTTCTTATAAGGAATTTGGTTATTGGTATAGAAAAGAAGGAAAAATGCATTATGTTTCGATTACTAACAATCTGCGTTTGTTTGATGAAAAAGACAATGAAGAAATCTGGAAAATTTTCAGATTCAACGGATCAATTTATTTTCAGTCGTTTAATGATGTTTTTATTTATGATGGAAAACACATTCAGAAAATTAAATTTCCTTTTTTAATATCGTATTGCTTTGTAGTAGATAATGATGTTTATGTAGCCTCGGTAGAAAAAGGTCTTTTTAAAATGAATGGATCTGAAATTACAAATCCTCAAGGGTGGAATGTCTTAAAAAAAACAGTGGTACATGCCATTGAGAAATATGAAAATAAAACCTATATTTTCACACAAAAAAAGGGAATATTTATAGTAGAAAAAGACGGTTTAAGACCTTGGAATAATCCTTTAAATGAAACTTTAAAAGCCGCTACTATAAATGTCGCTAAATTTATTAAAGGAAATAAACTGGTTATAGGAACAGGAAACAGAGGCCTTTTTATTTACGATTTCCCAACAAATACCTATAAAAATATCGATCGAAATAATGTTTTAATGAATAATTCTATTTTAAGCATTGGTTTTGATAAAGAAAATGATTTATGGCTAGGATTAGATAACGGAATTGCTCATGTAGAAGTTAATTCTCCAATTTCATTTTTTTATGATAATTCAGGTCTTTTAGGTTCCGTTTACTCTGTAGCAACAACTAATAAAGGATACTTGATCGCCTCAAATCATGGCGTATTTGAATTTGATTCGGGGAAATTTCATATGATGCCGAATACACAAGGGCAAGCCTGGAATATTACTAAAATTGAGGATAAGTATATCATCGGCCATAATGATGGTACATTTTGTTATAATAATGGAGCATTAGTAAAAACCAATAACGTTAGCGGTGGATGGAATTTGTCAAAAAGCATTATTGGTAATACCTATTTTCAGTCAACTTACAGCGGGGTTTTAGTTTATGATGACATTTCAAAATTAACAGAGACGAAAAAGATCGAGGATCTTTCGAAACCCATAAAATATGTAGCCCAAAATAAAAAGAATGAAATCTGGGCTGCTGATAATTATCGGGGATTATATCGTGTTTTATATGATGATAATTATAAGACTAAAAAAGTTGAAAATATTACCCAGCAAAGTAAAATAAAAAATGATTTTGGAGTCAAAATTTTTGAGTTTAGAAATGAAATTCTTTTTCTAATTAATAATTCATGGTATACTTATAATTCTATAACGAATAAATTGGAAGAAAATGAATTGTTTAATGTGAACTTCAAAGATATAACTGATGTTGTGGCTATTGATGAAGATCATTTTATGGTACTTCAAAATGGAATTTTATATCACATTCTGGCTACAGGAAATAAATTTGTCTGGAATATTATTCAGGAGAAATATTATAAAGGAAAATTGATAAATGATAATCTGAGAATTTTTAAAACCAATAATCATTATTTGCTGAATCTGGATGATGGATTTATTTCCCTTCAGTTGAAATATGAAAACAAACAGAATTCAGATGTTAAAATCGAAGCATTTAATGATCATAACCTGGTTTTTGATGATTCTACGATTAAATACAATACAGAACTTAAGATAAATGTAATCTCAGGTATTTATGGTGCCAGCAAGCCAAATTTATTTTACAAGCTCAACAATAATAAAGATTTTATTCAAATCTCAGACGGATTAATTGTATTAAATAATTTAAGTAGTGGCAGTCACTCTATGATAATTTACAAACATAATGGTGCCAGTTATGAGAAAGTTTCAGAGTTTGAATTTAATGTAGCGAAACCATGGTATTTTTCAATATGGATGGTCATTTTATATATACTTGTAATTGGAGCAGTATTATTTTTCTATTATAAATGGAACAAACTTCGCTATATGCAGAAATTAAAATTGCAGGCAGAAGAATTAAAGCATCAAAGGGAAATTCTTGAAATGGAATTAAAAGCCGAGAATGAAATAAATGTTCAGGAATATGAAAAGCATATTTTAGAACTCGAATTGCAAACCAAATCATCAGAAGTTGCCGGTAAATCTTTGTCTATAGCCAAACAAAGTGAAATGATTGAAAATATACAAAGCATTCTTGATTCAGAAAAAGATTTTAATAAACTGAAAAGTGAAATTAAAAAAGCAATTAAAATAAACGAGGTAAACAAACACGAATGGGAAATTTTTGAAACCAATCTGAATCAAATTCATAATGAGTTTATAATAAACCTCTCTAAAAAATTTCCAAATCTTACTCCAAAAGATATAAAATTATGTGTTTACCTTAAAATGAATCTCTCCTCTAAAGAGATTGCACCTATGATGAATATCTCTTTTAGAGGGGTAGAACTACACCGATATCGCTTAAGAAAGAAATTAAATCTCTCTCAGGAAGAAAATCTCTCAAAATTTTTATTAAGTCTATAAGATTTGTCTTTGATTTTTATCGATTTTATATTTTTGAATATCATTTTTTATATAATTCCAATACATCATTACTACATCATAACGTTATGTTAAAGGAAATGTTTTAACATTTATGATGTTCATTTTTAGTACTATACAATAATATTTTAACATAATGATGTAGCTATGTTGTAGTGGTATATGATGTACTACAACGTTGTAATTGTTTAATTTGGCTCTACTAACTTAAATGATTACGAACTGTATGAAAAATTTTATTTTTAGCTTTTTAGCACTTTTGCTACTTCCAGCTTATATGTCTGGACAAGCAATTAAAGGAAAAGTCGTAGACAGTAGCGGAATGGGAATTCCAGGAGCAGTTATTGCTTCCTCTGATGCTAAAGCTACAACTGACGCAGATTTTGACGGAAACTTTACAATCAATGCAAAACCAGGAGATATATTAAAAGTCTCAATGTTGGGTTTTGATGCAGTTTCTGTACCGGCAACTGCCGCGCCAATGACAATTACATTAAAAGAAGCTGAAGATACAGCCTTAAAAGAAGTTGTCGTTATTGGTTACGGAACCAGAAAGAAAATTGATAATACTTCAGCAGTAAGCTCAATTAAATCTGAAGAAATTACCAAAATGAAGGTAATGAACGCTTCGCAGGCTATTCAAGGTAAAGCTGCAGGGGTTCAGGTATCTAGTTCTGATGCTCCTGGAAGCACACCATCAGTTGTAATTAGAGGGGCTGGAACGGCATTAGGAGGTAGAAATCCTTTATATGTTGTAGATGGTATGCCAACTGAGAATATCAACAACATTAATACTAATGACATTACATCTTACGAAATTTTGAAAGATGCATCTTCATTAGCTATTTATGGAACGAGAGGTGCAAATGGTGTAATTATGATTACAACAAAAGCAGGAAAAGGAAAAATGAATGTTGAAGTTGAAAGTTTTGCAGGTTTTAGAACTCCTCTAAAAAATGTAAAAATGGCAAATGCTGATGAATATGTACGTTACAGTAATGCTGCTTATATCGGAGATTTTCCAAATGGCAGATTCTCGGCAAATCAACCTTATAATACTAATTGGTTTGATGCAATTACAAGAACAGGTTCTTTTACTCAAAACAATATTGCTATTTCTGGGTCTTCAGAGAATGTAAAATACTTTTTTAGTGTTGGAAATTACGAAGAAAAAGGAATTTTGAACGGATCTGATTATGGACGAACTACTATTAGAAATAATAATGAGTTTAAACTTTCAGAGAAAGTTAAGATAACTCAAAACATGAGTGTAAGTACAGTAAAAAATAATCCAATGCCATTAAGTGCATTTACAAATGCTTACAGACAATCTCCACTAGTTCCTGTTCGTTATGCAGATGGAAAATACGGTGTGCCATTTGTTTCAAATGGAGTTGTAAGTGAAACTGGAGATTCATTTAATAATGTTGGAAATCCGGTAGCTCAATTAGATTATACAAATGAGAAGCAACAAAGTGTTACTTTGCAAGGAGGTTTGAAATTGGATTATGATATTATCAAATCATTAAAATTTACTTCACAATTTAATGGAGAATATTATACTTACAAACAATATAATTATGTTGATAATGTCGCACTTTGGCTATCAGCAGATCCTACTCGTGTACAATCAAAATATCCTGGAGATTTGAATGTAAACACTTTGACAAGAACTAGAGATGAGTATTTTAATTGGAATTTGTCTAATTATCTAACATATAATAAAGTTTTTGCAGAAATTCATGATGTTGAAGTTACCGCAGGTATTGAGGCTAATGTTCAAGGTACGAGAGAGAAATTAACTATTGACAGAAAGAACGTAAATGCTAATGCTGACTATTGGTCTTTAAAAGATATCAATGTTGCCAGTTCAGTAACAGGTTATAAAGATGAGGCATTGAATCAAAGACGATTACAATCTTATTTTGCACGTTTTCAATATAAACTGATGGATAAATATCTGCTTACAGGTACTGTAAGACGTGACGGATCTTCACAATTTGCCGATGACAAACGTTGGGGAACATTCCCTTCAGTTGGTTTAGGATGGGTTGTGTCTAAAGAAAGCTTTTTAAGTAAAGTAGAAGTACTTAATTTATTAAAATTAAGAGGTTCTTGGGGTAAATTAGGAAATCAGAATGTACCATTGAATACTCAAACTTTTACTTCTGGATTAGATTATCCTAGTCTTGGATCAGGAACATCAATTAATTCGCAAGTAGATCCTAATTTATCATGGGAGATTGTAGAAGAACTTTCTGCAGGTTTTGATTTTGAGTTGTTTACCAATAGATTAAAAGGTTCTTTTGATGTATATGACAAAAATACAACAAACACAATTTTAAATGTTAAACCTTATTCAACTTCAGGAATTACTGTAGCTACGCCTTCACATATTGGAGAAGTATCTAACAAAGGTTATGAAATTGCATTACGTTGGGATGATAAAATAAATGATAATTTAAGCTATTGGGTTGGAGGTAATTTTTCTCACAATAAAAATGAACTTACTAATCTTAAAAATGTTCAGTTGTCTCCTATTATTGGTGGAAGTTTAGGAAATGGTCAAAATACCAAAATACTTGATAATACCTCAGTAGGACAGCCTTTAGGAAGTTATTATATGTATGAATTTGCTGGAATTGATCAAACAAATGGCAATATGTTATATTACACCGCAAACGGGGATAAAGTAGTTCAGACAGCATTAAATGAGAGAACTGATAAAAAATATGTAGGGACACTTTTACCATCTTCTACTTACGGAGTAACTTTAGGATTAAATTATAAAAACATCGATTTTTCTGTTGATGGATATGGAACAGGAGGAGCTAAAGTATATAACGGTAAAAAGGCACAGCGTTTTGGTGGAGAAAATATTGAAGCTTCGGTAGCACGTGATTTCTGGTCACCAACTAACACAACTTCTTCTAATCCGGCCCCTTCTAACGTTACGCCTTACGCTTCTACTTTTTTCTTGGAGTCAGCAGATTTCTTTAGAATCAATAACATTACTTTAGGATATAAACTTCCACTTAAAGAAGACCAATTTATTAGTTCTTGCAGAATATATATAAATGCAATAAATCCGTTTATCACTCAAAAATTCTCAGGGTTCTCACCTGATGTTACTGGAGATGGTAAATTGGTTGAAGGTACTCAAGGAGTTGAGTTAGATGCTTATCCATCATTGAGATCATTTGTTATTGGTGCTAATTTAAAATTTTAATATTATGAAAAGAATATATATATCAATGTTTGTGCTTTCCGGATTGCTCTTTGCAGGATGCGCAGATGACTTCTTGGATGTTAGTCCGACAGAATCAATTCCGGTTGAAACAGAGTTGGTAAATACTGATGAGGGTGCAAATAGTTATGTAACTGCAATTTACAATCAGTTTTTAGGATGGGAAATGTCTTCTTTTGGTTGGAACGCAGTGTCAAGTATTATAACAGATGATGCAGATAAAGGTTCGGATCCTGGAGATGCCGGAGGAGATAAAGATATTATTGATGCTTTAACTTACAATGCTTCAACAGCTTCTTTTGAATCTACTTGGAATGCTAATTATGCAGGAATAAATAGATGTAATCAAGCTTTAGATATTTTTCCTAAACTGGACAAAGTTACACCGGCTTTAAAAGTAAGGCTAGAGGGAGAAGCTAAATTTATGAGAGCCTTTATGTATTTTACTTTAGTAAAAGGATATGGTGGAGTTCCTATTGTAGATCATTTGTCTGGTGTGCCGATATCAGATGCTGATAAACAAATGCAGTTAACTCGTAAATCAGCAGCAGAAGTTTATGCTTTTATAGAAAAAGATTTAACAGATGCTATTGCAAATTTACCAGAAAAATCTGCTTATGTAGGAAATGATAAAAAGCGAGTTTCTAAGGGGGCAGCATATGCTTTGTTAGCAAAAGTAAATTTATATCAAAAAAATTGGCAAAAAGTAATTGACAATTGTGATAAAGTTACAGGATATGCTTTAGTTGCAGATTACGCTGATCAATATAAAAAAGAAGGGGAATTTGGTCCTGAATCTATTTTTGAGATTGATGGAATTGGAGGAACATCTACTCCTGGTTTTGGAATTGGAAACTATACTGTTTCTCAGGCACCACGTGGTGCTGGAGGATGGGGTTGGGGATTCAACACGCCAACTCAAGGTTTAGCAAATGCTTATGAAGCTGGAGATGTTAGAAGAGCTGCAACCATTATTTTCAGAGGCTCAGTTTTATATGACGGTACTGCGGTACCTTCAACAGTAGCTAATGCAATGTATAATTATAAAGCATATTCATCAAAATTTTATAATCAGGAATTTACAGATACAAATCTTAGATATTTAAGATATGCAGAAGTAATATTAATGAAGGCTGAAGCTTTGAACGAATTAGGACAAACATCAGAAGCTATTCCTTTGGTTAATGTAATTCGTAAAAGAGCAGGATTAGGAGATACTCCTTTTACTTCTCAGGTTGATATTAGAAAAGCAATCTACAAAGAAAGAAGATTAGAATTTGCTTTTGAGCATGACAGATGGTTTGATATTGTGAGAACAGGACAAGCTCCAGCAGCTATGGCAGCAGATGGAAAAACTTTTGTTGTTGGAAAACATGAGTTATGGCCTATTCCAACTACATTCTTACGAGAAGCGGGTGGACTTTCGCAACAAAACCCAGGTGGTTACTAATTAAATTTTAAATCACTTCCTTCATAAATTGAAGGAAGTGATTATTTATAAATTACATAATTTTTTATAATGGTTAGAATTTCAGTTTTATTATTAGTTTTTAGTTTTTTTGGTTGCGGATCCAACTCTGATAAATCAAAAGGAAATGAAGGAGAAGATGTTACAACTGTAAAATTAACAGATGAAGAACTTCTATCAACAGTTCAAAAACAAACATTTAAATATTTTTGGGATTATGCGGAGCCTAATTCCGGGTTAGCAAGAGAACGTTAT
>Ga0247813_10000437_pt1 | contig 40035 bp, 36 predicted proteins | sample UWRJL169409C1_FD_180719 | JGI IMG/M metagenome (GOLD analysis project Ga0247813, IMG submission 180719) | Plant litter microbial communities from Arlington Agricultural Research Station in Wisconsin, United States - UWRJ-L169-409C-1 | ecosystem: Environmental > Terrestrial > Plant litter >... | reverse complement strand
TACGGTGTGAACTTCGTATCCTTTTTCATTTTTTAAATATTTCAAACAATACGAGGTATCTAATCCTCCACTATAAGCTAATACAACTTTTTTCATTTTATATAATTTAGGCTAATACTTTCGTATTTAGCAAGTTTGAGATTTCTTTTTTATTGGTATTCTTATGGCAAAAAAATAAAGGACAGAAGTTTATTTAAGAATAAAGCCTGTTTTATTTTTTTCAACCTGTTCAAAACAGCTTCGTTAAAAGGATGTCTTGGTGGATCTTTTTGTTTTTCTTTTGGATCGTACAGCATTCCGGTACAAAGACACATTTTGTTTTCTTTGCTTTTTAGAATTTCATAATTGGTACAGGTTTTACAGCCCGACCAAAAACTTGGATCAGTAGTAAGTTCAGAGAAAGGTACCGGTTTGTATCCTAAATCAGAATTAATTTTCATTACAGCTAAACCAGTTGTAATTCCAAATATTTTAGCGTCTGGATATCTTTTTAAAGAATAGTCAAAAACTTTTGATTTGATCTTTTTAGCCAAACCTAAACTTCTGTAATCCGGATGTACAATTAAACCAGAGTGTGCCACGAATTTTCCGTGCTGCCAACTTTCGATATAACAAAAACCTGCAAATTTTCCATCTGCCAAAGCAATCATCGCATCACCGTTCGCCATTTTTTTCTGAATGTACTCAGGAGTTCTTTTAGCAATCCCTGTACCTCTTAATAAGGCAGATGATTCTATCGTATCGCAAATTTCCTGTGCGAATTTGAAGTGTTCTTCTTGAGTTACAACAATAGAGATTTTCATTTCAATAGTTGAAGTTAGAGTTAAAAATTAAAACATATTGTTTAGTTTGAAATCTAGAAATCAATCCAATAAAATTAGACAAAATAGAAGTAACATTCTCAAAATCAAAATATTGATTAAGAAAAGTTACAAAATAATATATAGTTTTAGGATATGTTTGTCCAGTGGACAAATTAGATGATTTCAAAATGAAAAATGAATATAAATAAATACGCGGCGAAAAACTCTGTGAATACTATAGAGATAGCATCCGTACTTCGGGAGAAGTTACAGGAGAGTTTGTCCGTGACAAAGAAGTTATATGTAAACTTATTTTATTCATCGAGTGCAAAAGTACACTATTTTTTTATTTACAAAGCAAAAAAATAAAATTCTAACATTTTTTTAGCGTAATGTTATTTTTGAAAGTTACTAAGGAGCTAAGATCCTAAGGTTCTGAGTTTTCTAATTAATCTTTTTACAATAGATATTAAGTAGATTATTTATACTACAACATTTTTTTTGTGAGTAATAACAATAAAAGAAAAGCCCAATAGTTACTAATAACTATCAGGCTTTAAATATTTTATACTTAATTAATTAATTTTTAGTAAACGGTATTACTTGTCCATTTCCTAAGACGATCATATCAAATCCTGTTTTTGCTTCATTAAATTTGAATTTTAAACCTGCTCTTTTTGACTCAAAAGTATCTTTTTCTCCCGCAACCGGATCAACAGAAAATTTTGGATAATTAGTGATTTCAGCATTTAACACACTATTTTTCTCCGTAAACTCGATTTTCAACGGAGCTTTTGCCGTAGAATAAGTTCCTAGGTAACCATCTAAAATAATGTCTTTTTCCACTGTACTTTTTCCCGCTGTCCATACATTATTGCTTTCGTTATAATCTGGAAAAGCATGATCAGGGTCTAATGTAATACTTTCAATTTCTTCAGTAGAATTATGCTTAAACGACCAGTCGTTGTTGCGCTGCCAAATTTCAACAGGTAATTTCACTCTGGTTACTTTACCGCTCTTTGTTTTTACATCCAAAATAATTGGCATTGGCATTTTATCAAAATTCTCAACAGTAATTACAACTCCTTTTGCAGGATCATTTTTTACGTATTTAATAGAATTAATTCCCTGATCAAATCTCCAGTTATTTACAAACCAGCTTCTCCAAAACCAACTTAAATCTTCCCCTGCCACATTTTCAATTGTTCTGAAAAAGTCGTCAGGAGTTGGGTGTTTGTACGCCCAACGCTCAACATAAGTACGCAATGCTTTGTCAAAGCGCTCTTCTCCTAAAATTTGTTCTCTTAGAATAGTTAATCCGGCAGCTGGTTTTACATAACATAAAACACCAATATTAGCTTCCTTCATATTATCAGGAGAACTCATAATTGTTTCTAATTTCGGACTTGTTAAATACTCTACATCTTCATGAAGATCTGAAGGCTTTTGTTTATATTCTCCTTTATTAAAATCAACAGAACTTACAGAGTTAATAAAAGTATTAAAACCTTCATCCATCCAGGCGAATAAACGTTCGTTTGAACCTACAATCATAGGAAACCAAATATGTCCGAATTCGTGATCTGTAACACCCCATAAATCATCTCCTTTAGATTTCCATCCACAAAAAACAATTCCCGGATATTCCATTCCACCTTCATTTCCTGCCACATTTGTAGCAGCCGGATATGGATATTCAAACCATCTCTTTGAATAATTTTCTATTGATGCTTTCACATATTCAGTAGAACGTCCGTAAGCATCATTACCTGCACTTTCCACAGGATAAGCTGATAAGGCTAATGACTTTTTACCACTTGGTAAATTAATCTTTGCTCCGTCCAAAATAAAAGCCGGAGATGATGCCCAAGAAAAATCACGAGCATTTTTTATTTGATAATGCCATGTTTTCTCCGCTGTTGCATTTGCTGTTGCTGTTGCGGCAACTTCTTCTGCTGTACGAATCATAACGGTTTTGTCGCTTTGCGAAGCAGCCTTATATCGTTTAAATTGTTCTGCTGGCAAAACTTCTGCGCCATTCAACAACTCTCCTGAACCTACAACATAATGATTAGCAGGAACTGTAAGTTTCACGTCAAAATTTCCATATTCTAAATAAAACTCAGAAGCTCCTAAATATGGTGCAGTATTCCATCCTCTTACATCATCATACACACACATACGCGGGTACCATTGTGCAATTGTGAAGATTTTTCCATTTTTAGTTTCTAAAACTCCCATTCTGTCAGATCCTTCAAAAGGCGCTATAAATGAGAATTCGATTTTTATTTTTACAGACCCTCCTTTTGAAGCCAAATCTTGTGGAAGGAAAATTTGCATTCTTGTATCTGTAACGATGAATTTTGCATCAGTTTCAACTTTAGTTTTTCCTCCAGAAATTACTTTTACAGATTTAATTTTATTACCTCCCTCAAAAACCTGACCTTGAGCTCCGTTGCGACTTCCTGTCAAAGGCACCACTGCGTTTCCTCTAGAATCTTCCTTGAATAAGTTTTGATCTAGATTTAACCAAACAAATGATAATTTATCCGGGCTATTATTGGTATAGGTGATTTCATCAGTACCAATAATTTCATTTTTTACTGCGTCTAACTTTGCTGTTATTTGATAGTCAGCTCTGTTTTGCCAATACTCAACACCTGGCTGACCACTTGCAGAACGAGTTGATGTCCCATTTTTTGTATAAAAATGTGGTGCAAAAGCATCATGATAATTGTAATTGTTTACCGGATTTACTGCTGTTGTAGCTGGGGTTTGCTGTGCCCAAACAGAAGAAATCCCTACAAATAAAGCCATGGTTAGTAAGGCTTTTGAGGACTGTTTTTTCATATTTTTTAGCTGTTTATGTAGCAAATTAATGAAAAAAAAAGCTATTTACAGAGAAAAACATAAGGTTAAATTCAATTTTAGCAAAATTTTATCAAAAAAATAATTTCAGCTTTTCTTCTAAAAAACTTAAATTTATAAAATATATTTACATCAACATTAGAATTAATTTATTTCAATTTTATCATTTTGAACACAACTATATCAAATTCAACACTTAAAGCTTCCATAAATCATTCTGGAGCCGAATTATTTTCGTTAAAAGATAACCTAAACAAAGAATACATCTGGGAAGGCAATCCCGAATTCTGGGGAAAGCATTCGCCAATCCTTTTCCCAATTGTGGGAACTTTAAAGAATAACACTTACACCATAAACGAAATTGAATATCAATTACCAAGGCATGGCTTTGCGCGTGATATGGGATTTCAATTAATTAGTAAAACCGAAAATAGCGTCACTTTTTCATTACATTATAATGAAGAGACACTAAAAAAATATCCTTTTGAATTTGAGTTGCAATTGATTTATACACTCAAAGAAAGCACTTTAGATATTGAATATAAAGTCATCAATAAAGGAGAAAATAAAATGCCTTTTTCTATTGGTGCACATCCGGCAATTGCCTTACCTGATAATTTTGAGAACTATGCCTTTGAATTTGACAAAGTGGAAATTTTAAAATATTATCTTCTTGAAAATGATCTAATTTCGAATCAAACCAAAATTTTAGAAACTACTGATAATGTAGTTCCTTTAAACTATAAATTATTCCAAAATGATGCTTTAATTTTTAAGACTTTAGAATCAAAATCACTTTCCATTCTTAAAAATTCGAAACCATATATTAAAGTTGATTTTGAAGATTTTCCAAGTTTAGGAATCTGGACTAAGGATAAAGCACCTTTCATTTGTATTGAACCTTGGCTGGGTTATTCAGATACTGCAGATAATTCTGGAAATTTATTTGAAAAAGAAGGGATTTTAATTTTGGATGCAAAGCAAACATTCCATTCAAAATTCAGCATACAAATATTATAAAAATAAAAAAGATGTTAGAATTCAACTTTTCTCCATTTCCAGTTATCGAAACCGAGCGTTTACTTTTAAGAAGAATTACAAATGAGGATGTAAATGAAGTTTTTGAACTTCGCTCAAATCCTGAAACTATGAAATATATTCCCCGACCTTTGGTAAAAACCACTGAAGACGCTTTGGAACATATCGCTATGATCGAAGATAAAATAGTAACAAATATTGGAATCAACTGGGGGATTACTTTAAAAAAGAATCGAAAATTACTTGGAATTATAGGCTATTATAGAATGCAACCTGAAAATTATCGCGCTGAAATTGGCTATATGCTCCTTCCTGAATTTCATGGAAAAGGAATTATACCCGAAGCTGTAAATAGATTAATAACTTATGGATTTGAGGAGTTAAAATTACATTCAATCGAAGCGGTAATAGACCCTGAAAATTTTGCTTCTGAAAAAGTATTGCAAAAATGCGGTTTTGTTAAAGAAGCACATTTTAAAGAATCTGAATTTTACCAAGGTCGTTTTCTTGATAAGGTAATTTACTCATTATTAAATAAATAAAAATTACTAACTGGTTTTTTAAAAAAAATCACTTTGTTAAACTAAAAATAATCATAATAGTAAGCAATGGAATGTGCTATATTTGCACGCGAAATATAAAAAAAACTTATTTCGATTTCCGAAACCTTACCCTATGAAAAAAATATTTATTCTTCTAGTTCTTTTTCTTTCTATTCAAAGCCAAAGTCAAACTTATTTAAAATTTAACGGTGCAACTGCTTTAGTGGCTATTCCAAACATAGGAGTTGAAACCAGTATCGGCGAAAAAACTACTTTTAGCGTTGATGTAATGGCTTCTTTCTGGGAATCTGTAAACGGTCATAATCCTATGAAATTTGTTACTTTAACTCCTGAAATCCGTTACCATTTTAAAGAAAAATACGATGGATTTTATGTTGGTGGCCATTTTGGTGGCGACGTATATGAGATACAAAAATGGAATTACTGGGACAGCAATAAATATGAACACGGATTTGGATATAGATTAGGTGTTACAGTCGGATACAATATCAAATTAAACGATAAATTTTTGCTAGATATTTTTGCAGGAGGTGGATGGCACCAAGGATTCTATCATGGTTATTACAATGATGGAACTCCTGGTAGATATGATAAAGCTGAAAATTGGAATAAAAGCGGTGAATGGCTTCCATACCGTGGCGGTGTAATGATTTCTTATAAATTGAATTAAAACTTAGAAAGGGATTTAATATATAAATCTTCTACTTTTTTACGAGCCCAATCTGTTTTGCGTAAAAATGTAAGGCTGGATTTTATACTTGGATTTGAGGTAAAACATTTTATCGGAATTAATTCTGACAACGTATCAAAACCGTAATAAGCAACAAGCTTTTCTATTATGGATTGAAGCGTAATTCCGTGTAAAGGATCTTTCGATTGATTTTGCATTTTATCTTTTTAAAGTAATATAAAAGACCGTACTCCAAAAAAGTACGGTCTTTCTTTTTACAAAATTAACGAATTGAAATTAAATTTAAATCAAATCGACTACTATTAGAATATAAATTTAAATCCGAAAGAAAGTGGTGATAATAAATTTGGATTACTTCCACCTAAAGCACCATTATAAGAAGATTCAACATTTGCTACATGTGCCAATCCAAAATTTGTTACAGTTGTTTTTTCTCCAACCTTTGGATCAAGTGTTGTAGAAGTAAAATTAGCTAAGTCATAAGAAAATTCAACTGAGAAATTCTTTGTAACAAAATAATCAAAACCTCCTGAAAGTGATAATCCTATTTGATTTACTTTTAATTCACTTTCTTTTTCTTTCCCAGTAATAACTGGCAAAGCTAATTGTCCAAAGAAATACAAAGAACCTGCAACATTCCAATACTTTCTTGCTAATGGTTCAATTACAATTAAATCTGTTTTTGCAAGAGTTTTAATATTTGGATCAATATTATCATACCCATCCGATTTAATGTTAATATAACCAACTGCAGCTCCTACCGCAACAGATGGTGTAACGAATGTTCCAACAATTGGTAAAACTGATAAAGTGGTATTTTTCACATCAGCAGTTTTTGTTTGCTGGTAACCAAATTGAGACGTTGCAAACCATGCCCCTTTTAAACCTTGATTTACATCTTGTGCTTTTGCTGTTAAACCAATAAATACAAGACCAACTAATGATAGAATTTTTTTCATGTCTAAGTTTGTTTTAAATTATTAGACAAACTTATATGTAAGTTTTTTCCTTAAACATGATCAAAGTCATTGATTAAAAAAAATCTTTAATTATCTTAGATTGTATTAAAGTTTTTCAATTTTGTTTTACATTTGCAACTATGTTAAAGACAGTCAATATACTTAATAAGAGAGCTCGTTTCGATTACGAGATAATCGATACCTATACCGCCGGAGTTGTTTTAACCGGAACAGAGATTAAATCTATACGCTTAGGAAAAGCGAATATTACCGAAAGCTTTTGTGAATTTAGCAATCTTGAACTTTTTGCTATCAATACTTACATTGAGGAATATTCTTTTGGAAATCAATTCAATCACAAATCAAGAAGTGAGAGAAAATTGCTTTTGAATAAGAAAGAATTAAAAAGCCTTCATAAAAGTGTACAGGCAAAAGGACTCACTATTGTACCTCTAAAATTGTTTACAAATGAAAAAGGTCTCGCAAAATTGCAGATCGGTCTTTGTAAAGGAAAGAAAAACTACGACAAACGCGAGTCTCTAAAAGAACAAGACACAAAACGTGACTTAGACAGAATTAAAAAAGCTTACAACTAAAGCGCTTTAATTTTACACTAAAGAGGTGTTTATTAAGATTTTATCGTTATTTTTATAAAAACAATTTAACTGTAAAATATGAAAAAGTACTTAGTTTTGTTAATCGCCGTACTGGCACTTTCAGGTTGTGGCAGTAATACTTCAATTGTCAATAGCTGGAAAGACCCTGACGTAACAGTTGCACAGGAACAATTTAAAAAAGTTTTAGTTGTTGCTTTAGTAAAAGATGAAGCCTCCAGAAGAATTACAGAAAATAGGATTGCAGCCAGTAATCAGATTTTTAGAACTTCATATCAATTTTTAAACGAAACGACTAAACATTTTACCCAGGAACAAAAATTAAAAATTTTACAAGACGAAAATTTTGACGGAGTTGTTACAATGCGTTTAGTAAGTACTGAAAAGGAAACAAACTACGTTCCGGGAACATACACTGGAATGTATTATGGAGGTTTCGACGGTATGTACACTGGAATGTATGGTTATGGATTTGGAAATTGGTATGGAATGTATTCTCCAAATTTCTACGATCCCGGATATTATCAGGAAACTACGTCATATATGGTTGAAACTAATATTTTTTCATTAAAACAAAATAAATTGATTTGGACCGGAACAACTAAATCGGAATATGTAACTGATTTGGGACAAACTGTTGATGCCATTATGCAAGCAGTTGTTGGCGAAATGAAAAAAGACGGATCATTACCAAAATAAAATCATGAAAAGCAATATCTACATATTGCTTTTTTTACACTCTAAAAAATGACTATTTTTGTCAAGACAATTTAAATCATTAATTTAAAAATGAAAACGTTACTTAAAAATGCACGAGAACAAAAAGGATTAAAAACCCGTGAGGTCGCACAACTTCTGGGAATTGATCAGGCATTAATAAGTAAATTTGAATCAGGTACAAGAAAACCTACCAGAGAACAAATTTCCAAACTTTCTCAACTCTTAGAAATTGACTTTGAAACCTTAATGATTGCCTGGTTAAAGGAAAAAATCTTATATGAAATTGGTGATGATGAATTTGCTTTGAAAGCTTTAAAAGTTGCCGAAGACGAGATAAAGTATAATAAAGCCATCTCAAATTTAAAAATATCAACTTCTTTAGAAAAGATTTTAAAAGAGATTGATATTCTAAAAGATAAACTAGATACTTACAGAAAATTCGATAGTTATAAAATTAAGCAGGCTCTTGAATTAGAATATACTTTTGAAAGCAATCGAATTGAAGGAAATACGATGACACTTCGTGAAACCGATATGGTTATTAATGAAGGCTTAACTATTTCCGGAAAAAGCATGCGGGAACATCTTGAAGCTATTAATCATCAGGAAGCAATTGGTTTTATAAAAGATTTAATGCAGAAAAACAATACTTTGAATGAACGTGATCTTTTATCCATTCATAATTTAATTCTCCGTGGTATTATTCCTGAGGATGCCGGACGCTACCGAAAAGTTCAGGTTATGATTCAGGGAAGTAGTCATATGCCGCCACAACCTTTAATGGTTGCTCAGGAAATGGAAGAATATTTTATTTGGTACGAAATCAATAAAAACAAATTGCATCCCATTATTCTTGCTGCTGAAATGCATGAAAGACTAGTTACGATTCATCCCTTCATTGATGGAAACGGAAGAACCTCCCGATTAATCATGAATCTAATCTTAATGCAAAAAGGTTATTTAATTGCTAATATAAAAGGGGATTATGAAAACCGAATGCAATATTATCAATCCTTAGAAAAAGCGCAAACAAAAAAAGACAAAGAAGATTTTTTACTTTTTATTGCTCAAATAGAAAAAGAAAGCTTAGAAAGATATATTAGCATTCTTACACAATAATAAAAGCCCAACTAATTGGGCTTTTACTCTAATTTTTATCTTCTAATAAAGGAACAAATCTAAATTCTCCAAACTCATGTTTCTCAAATTGCGTTTCATTTTTACGAATTAACAAAGTCATAATCTGAACATCTTCCCCCAACGGAATAACAAGCCTTCCTCCTATTTTTAACTGTGCCATTAACGGCTGAGGAATAAATGGAGCACCTGCGGTAACAATAATACTATCAAACGGAGCGTGGTTTGGCAACCCTTTATAGCCATCTCCAAAAGAAAGGTGCTTTGGGCGAATGTTTAATTTCGGAAACAAATTGGAGGTTGCTTTAAACAACTCATTTTGTCTTTCAATACTATACACTTTAGCACCAAGCATAAACAAAACGGCAGTTTGATAGCCTGAGCCTGTTCCAATTTCTAAAATTTTGTGATCTTTTTTAACTTCTAACAACTGCGATTGAAAAGCAACAGTGTAAGGCTGTGAAATGGTTTGTCCCGCTCCTATAGGAAAGGCCTTATCCTGATAAGCATAATCTTCAAAACTTGAATTCAGAAAAAGATGTCTTGGGATTTTTTTTATTGCATCCAAAACTGCTTTATCAGTAATTCCCTTTTGTTCTAAAGTGCTTACTAATTGATTACGAAGTCCTTGATGTTTGGCAGTGTCTTTCAAAATGGGTAGGTTTTATTTTGGCAAAAATAAGAAATCAAAAAAGAAATCAAATATTGATTTTTAATTATTAAATCGCTAAATCTTTATTGTATTAACTTTTACTTTCAACAAATAAATTATATTTTTGTTTAAAATACATTCTCATGTTAAAAGTAGGAGTTTTAGGTGCTGGTCACTTAGGTAAGATACATTTACGCTTATTACAACAATCTGACAAATACGAATTAGTTGGATTTTACGACGAAAATCAAGAAAATGCCGAACGAATTTCAAAAGAATTTGGGTATAAAAACTTCAACACTATTGCAAAATTAATCCACGCTGTGGATGTAATCGATATTGTAACGCCAACACTTTCACATTATAAATGTGCTAAGGTAGCCATAAAATCAGGAAAACATATCTTTATTGAAAAACCTATTGCCAACACTGTAGAAGAAGCTGAAGAAATTATTGCTTTAGCCAACGAATACAATGTAAAAGGACAAGTTGGTCATGTAGAGCGTTTTAATCCTGCTTTCATCGCAACAAAAAACATGATCGAAAATCCGATGTTTATTGAAACACATCGTTTAGCGGAATTCAACCCTCGGGGCACAGATGTCCCTGTAGTTTTAGATTTAATGATTCACGATATTGATGCCATTTTAAGCGTTGTAAATTCAAAAGTTAAAAATATAAATGCTAGTGGAGTTTCTGTTATCAGTGACACTCCGGATATTGCCAATGCCAGAATTGAATTCGAAAATGGTTGTGTAGCAAATTTAACTGCAAGCAGAATTTCGATGAAAAACATGCGTAAAACACGTTTCTTTCAAAGAGATGCTTACATTTCAGTGGATTTTCTGGAGAAAAAATGCGAAGTGGTTCGTATGAAAGATGCTCCGGAAGTTCCGGGAGATTTTGATATGATCCTTCAAAATGCGGAAGGCGTAAAAAAACAAATTTATTTTACAAATCCTGATGTGGAGCAAAACAATGCCATTTTAGATGAATTAGAATCTTTTGCAAATGCAATTAACACTGATACTACGCCAGTTGTAACCTTAGGACAAGCTACAGATGCTTTACGTGTGGCCTATCAGATCATTGATTGTTTCGATAAATAAAATATAATTTCAAAAATAAATTAGCCACGAATTCCCGAATTTAATTGGTGAATTCGTGGCTAAAATCATAAATATAATACCTAAATTTAAATGAAAACTATAGCTGTAATTGGTGCTGGAACAATGGGTAACGGAATTGCTCATACTTTTGCGCAAAGTGGTTTTACCGTAAAACTTATTGATGTTTCAGAAAAATCTTTAGATAAAGGAATGGCAACTATTGCTGCCAATTTAGACAGAATGTTATCTAAAGGGACTATCACTCAGGAAGATGTTGCCAAAACAATTACCAATATTATCACTTATACAGATATTAAAGACGGGGTTGTTGGTGTCGATTTAGTGGTTGAAGCTGCAACAGAAAATGTTGAATTAAAATTGAATATCTTCAAACAATTAAACGAAGCTTGTTCGCATAATACCATCTTAGCAACGAATACCTCTTCTATTTCAATTACACAAATTGGAGCAGTTGTAGCACATCCTGAGCGTGTTATCGGAATGCATTTTATGAATCCGGTGCCAATTATGAAATTGGTAGAAATCATTCGCGGATACAATACAAGCGATGAAGTTACTAAAATCATTATGGATTTATCAGTAAAACTTGGTAAAACGCCAGTTGAAGTAAATGATTATCCAGGTTTCGTAGCAAATAGAATTTTAATGCCAATGCTAAACGAAGCAATCGAAACGTTATACAATAAAGTAGCCGGAGTTTATGAAATTGACACGGTAATGAAATTAGGAATGGGGCATCCAATGGGACCACTTCAATTAGCTGATTTTATTGGTCTTGATGTTTGCCTTGCAATTTTAAACGTAATGTACGAAGGTTTTAAAAATCCAAAATATGCTCCTTGCCCACTTTTAGTTAATATGGTGAGAGCTGGAAAATTAGGAGTAAAATCCAGAGAAGGTTTTTATGATTATAGTGAAAGTAAAAAAGCAGAGAAAATCTCGAAGCAGTTTATCCTTTCATAAAAAAGAAATACCATGTCAATTCAATCGAATTTAAATAGTATTAAAGCAAGTTTACCAGAACATGTAACTTTAGTTGCAGTTTCTAAAACCAAACCTGTTTCAGACTTAATGCAAGCCTACGAAGCGGGTCAACGCATTTTTGGAGAAAACAAAATCCAGGAAATGACGGATAAATGGGAAGAAATGCCAAAAGACATTCAATGGCATATGATTGGTCATGTTCAGTCGAATAAGGTCAAATTTATGGCACCATTTGTGAGTTTGATTCATGGGGTTGATAGTTTAAAATTATTACAGGAAATCAACAAACAAGCATTGAAAAACAATAGAGTTATTGATTGTTTGCTTCAAATATATATTGCCGAAGAAGAATCGAAGTTTGGTTTGGATGAAAATGAATTAAATGAATTATTATCTTCTCCAAAATTCAAAGAGATGAAAAACATTCGTATCTTAGGGTTAATGGGAATGGCAACTTTTACAGATGACCAAAACCAAATTAAAAAAGAATTTACACATTTAAAATCGATTTTTGATTCAATTCAATCCATCGAAAATGAAAATTTAAAATTAAATACAATCTCAATGGGAATGTCCGGAGATTACCAGCTTGCTATTGATTGCGGAAGCACAATGGTTAGAATTGGAAGTAGTATCTTTGGAGGAAGATAATCTGATTTTGGATTGTAAATTTTAAACTGATTACTAAAAACTGAACACTGAATACTTGATTTGTACGCAATACTAGACATAGAAACCACTGGAGGCCAGTTTAATGAAGAAGGAATTACCGAAATCGCCATTTATAAATTTGACGGCCATGAGGTAGTTGACCAATTCATTAGTCTTGTTAATCCTGAAATTCCGATTCAGCCTTTTGTGGTGAAATTAACCGGAATAAATAATGCTATGTTGCGTTCAGCTCCTAAATTCTTTGAAGTTGCAAAACGAATCATAGAAATCACTTCCGATTGTATTATTGTAGCACACAACGCTTCTTTTGATTACCGAATTTTACGTACTGAATTCAGACGTTTAGGATATGACTTTGAAGCCAGAACACTTTGTACGGTAGAATTGGCTAAAAAGCTAATTCCGGAACAACCTTCTTATAGCTTAGGAAAATTGGTTCGGGCGCTTGGAATACCAATGGCAGACCGTCACCGCGCCAGTGGAGACGCCATGGCAACGACAAAATTGTTTAAGATGCTTTTAGAAAAAGATCTTGAAAAAACAATTGTAAAAGACTTCATAAAACTGGAAGTTGAAAAAGGTATCGCACCAAAATTATTAGATTTAGTGGGGCAAATGCCAACTAAAACCGGTGTTTACTATATCCACAACGAAGGCGGAAACTTAATTTATATTGGCAAAAGTCAAAATATCAGAAAAAGGGTAAACCAACATTTCACCGGAATTACTACAAAAAGTAAAAAAATACAAGCGGAAGTTTTCACCATAACTTATGACGAAACCGGAAGCGAATTAATTGCGCTTTTAAAAGAAAGTGAAGAAGTGAAAATTAATCGCCCAAGACACAATCGCTCACAGAAAAAAACCGTTTTTCCATTTGCTTTATATGCGGAAAAAGATTCAAATGGTTATTTGAATTTAAAACTTCAAAAAGCTGATGGTCGCAAAAAAGAAATCACCTCATTTGCTTCTTTACAGGAAGGTAAAAACATGATTTTTAAATTCACGACTAACTATCATTTGTGCCAGAAATTAACGGGTTTATATCAAAGTAAAAAAGAGTGTTTTCAATATAAAATCAAAGAATGTGATGGCGCTTGTATTGGCGAAGTTTCACCTGAAACGTATAACCTAAGAGTACAAAAATTCATCACCGAGCACAGTTTTGAAAACAAAAGCATGATTCTTATTGACAGGGGCCGAAATGTAAATGAACGAAGCGCTGTGTTAATTGAAAATGGAATTTACAAAGGTTACGCTTTTTACGATTTGAATTACCAAATTACCAACATCGAAATCCTAAAAAATATTTTAATTCCGATGCAAAACAATCGCGATGTAAAAAATATAATTCAGAATTACATGCGCAAAAGCAAGTCACTCAAAATTCTTCATTTTTAAAATACCCTAATTTTCATTACCTTAGTCAATATGACAAAAATGAAATCCAGATACGAAAGCTTTAGAGAAAAAATAAAAGTAGTTCTTTACGGAACAGATACCGTTTTAGGAAGACTTTTCGATTTAGTTTTACTCGGATTAATTTTACTGAGTGTACTTTTGGTCATGATGGAAACCGTTCAGGGAATCAACCAAAAATACCATTCCCAACTTATTATCTGTGAATGGATTATCACCGTCTTTTTTACCATCGAGTATATTTTACGTATTATCTCTATTCAAAAACCTGTAAAATATATTTTTAGTTTTTATGGTATTATCGATTTACTTGCTGTATTACCCATGTATCTTTCCATATTTTTTCCAGGAGCAAGTATTTTATCTGTCATAAGAGCCTTACGCTTTTTCCGATTATTCAAAATATTGCACATTCCTCAAATTTCACATCAGTCTGTACAATTACGAGAGGCAATTGAAGCCAGTAAAGAAAAAATTCTTGTTTTTATCTATTTTGTATTGATCAGTACCGTAATTATTGGTTCTGTTATGTATATGATTGAAGGTAAAGAAAGTGGCTTTACAAGCATACCAGTTAGTATTTATTGGACAATAGTAACCTTGACGACCGTAGGTTATGGCGATATTTCACCCATAACTCCGTTAGGTCAATTTGTTGCTTCGTTGGTCATGATTTTGGGTTATGGAATCATAGCCGTACCAACCGGAATCGTAACTGCTGAGTTCGCGAAAAACAGTCTAAAAAATAGCAATACTGTAAGCGGAAAGAAAACTTGCAAAAATTGTAATTCGCAAGTTCACTTTGATAATGCGAAATATTGCTACGAATGCGGAACAGAATTACCAATAAATTAATTTTATGAAGCTATTCCAGCTGTACATTACAACTCCTCCTTATATTTGTTGTTTTTTTAAGGTATAAAAGGAGCTTCCGCTGGTCGCTCTTTTATCCCAAAAAAAACTAACAAATATAAGTCCGGGGTTTCCACTCCCATCTGGGCTAAAAGAACTATGAAATATTTAATTACCATTGTCGGACCAACAGCTATAGGCAAAACAGCCTTAAGCATTGCTTTGGCAAAACATTTCAATTGTGAAATAATCTCTTGTGACAGCCGACAATTTTTTAAAGAAATGACGATCGGAACCGCAGTTCCAAATCAGGAAGAATTAAATTCGGCAAAACATCACTTCATTCAAAATAAATCAATTTTCGAAAATTACACCGTTGGTGATTACGAAAAAGAAGCGCTTTTAAAATTAGAAGAATTATTTCAGAAGGATGATTTTGCCATTTTAATAGGAGGTTCAGGATTATATGTAGATGCTGTTTTAAAGGGCTTCGACGAATTTCCTGAAATTAATCCAGAAGTTCGTTCTGAAGTAAATTCAAACTATGAAAAACTTGGAATTAATTATTTACAAGAACAATTACAGAATTTAGATCCAGACTATTTTCAAAAAATAACTTTAGAAAATCCACAAACACTTCAAAACCCGCAAAGGATGATGCGCTTTGTAGAAGTTTGCATCGGAACTCAAAAACCATATTCTTCTTTTTTAAATCAAAAGAAAAAAAACCGAAACTTCACTCCTATTTTAATTGGTTTAGAAGCAGACAGAAAAGTAATTTATGATCGTATCAACCAGCGCGTTGATATTATGATGAATGAAGGCCTATTAGAAGAAGCAAAAACATTGTATCCCAATAAAGCGTTAAATGCGCTGCAAACGGTCGGTTATAGAGAATTATTTAGTTATTTTGACGGAGAATTTTCATTACCATTTGCCATCGAAGAAATCAAGAAAAATACCAGACGATTTTCTAAAAGACAACTAACATGGTTCAAACGAAATGAAAACACGAAATGGTTTGATTATGCAACAGATAGAAAAGAAATTATTAATTACATAGAAAATCTTATCAAATAAGAAATCTATTTTCTTTATTCTATATTCTATTCTCTCAGGAAAAATCTAAAATCAACAATCTTAAATCTAAAATTCAGAAATGCCAATATCTCCAAATTTTACATCAGTTTTAAGCAAAGACTGGGAAATCAATTTCACCCAATGCACGCCAAACGGTTTTTTAAAATACACTGATTTATGCAATATTTTACAATTAACTGCCGCGGCACATTCTGAAGTTGGAGGAATCAGTTTCTTTGATATGCAGGAATTTCATCAGGCTTGGGTTCTAAGCCGAATGAGAGTTGAAATTTCAGAATTACCGAAATGGCAAGATATTGTAACTGTGAAAACATGGATTAATAGTCTGGAAAATTCACGTTCTGTACGTGCATTAGAAATGTATGTAAACGGAAAGAAAATTGTTGGTTGCGAAACGTACTGGGCTGTATTTAACACCCAATTACGCCGCCCTGAAGCTTTGGCTTTACCGTATGAACATTTTGAATTATTCCCTGAAAACAGAGCCACTTCTGAAGGTTTTTCTAAAATTAATATCAATCATGAAAAAGAAGCGGTTTTCGAAAAAACAGTTTACTTATCTGATTTAGATATTGTAAATCATGTTAATAATGTCAAATATTTAGAATGGTGCCTCGACCATGTTGATCCAAAAAGAATTATGAAACAGGAAGTAAAAAGCTTTGAAATGAATTTCATGAAAGAGCTTTCATTAAAAGATAATGTCGTAATTCATGAAAGTGAAGATGATGATCATACTACTGCAACATTTAGTATAACCAAGAACGAAAAGACTTGTTTTGCTTTAGAATTGCATTGGAAATAAAGACATAAAAAAGCCCTGAAATTTTATCTCAGGGCTTTATTATTTTATTAGTTTGGCGAATTTTGTTATTCTGTCACTTTACTTTTAACAACTAATCTGAAACCTTCTCCGTGAATGTTTAAGATTTCAACATCTTCGTCAGCTTTTAGATATTTTCTAAGTTTTGCAATGTAAACATCCATACTTCTTGAAGTAAAGTAGTTGTCATCTCTCCAGATTTTTGTTAATGCTAATTCTCTCGGCATCAAATCATTTTCATGTAGAATTAACATTTTAAGCAATTCATTCTCTTTCGGAGATAATTTTATCGGCTCGTCATTTTCGAAAGTCAAAAATCTAAGTTTAGAATTTAAGTGGAATTTACCTATATTAAATTCAAACTGTACTTGTTCTGCTTTTGTATCCGCAGATTTTCTTTGAATAATAGCTTTTATTTTCATCAATAAAACTTCAGAATCGAAAGGTTTATTCAAATAATCATCCGCACCAGCTTTGTATCCCTTTAATACATCTTCTTTCATAGATTTTGCAGTCAAAAAGATAATAGGCACTTCACTATTCTTTTCTCTAATTTCTTTGGCTAAAGTATAACCATCTTTATAAGGCATCATTACATCAAGAATACATAAGTCATATACATCTTTCTTGAACTTCTCGAAACCTTCCATACCGTTTTTAGCTAAAGTAACTTCAAAGTCATTTAACATTAGATAATCTTTAAGAACTGCCCCAAAATTAAGGTCATCTTCTACTAAAAGTATTCTTTTGTTATTATTTTCCATATTTTAATTTATTAATGGTATTTTTATTATAAAGGTGCTACCTTTTCCTTTTTCGCTTTCAACATATACTTGACCATTATGATCTTCAACAATTCTCTTTACATAAGCCAGACCTAACCCGTGTCCTTTTACATTATGCAAATCGCCTGTATGCTCTCTGTAAAATTTCTCAAAAACTCTCTTTTGAGCTATCTTACTCATACCAAGTCCATTATCTTTAACTTTTATCAAAATCATATCTTTGATATTTTCCGTAAAGATTTCAATTTCAGGAACATCGGGAGAATATTTTATGGCATTCTCTAAAATATTAACCAAAACATTTGTAAAATGCACTTCATTTACCAAACATGTTGTTCTTGAAGCGTTATAATGTTTTACAACAGTCCCATGTCTATCTTCCAATATTAAATTCACATGTTCGATTGCATCATCTATAATATCATGAATTGCTGTTGGTTCTTTTGTAATGTCGAGTTCCCTTTTTTCTAACTTAGAAATACGAAGAACGTTTTCAACCTGAGCATGCATTCTCTTATTCTCATCCCTGATCATTTGCAGATAACGAAAAACTTTCTCTTTATCTTCAATTATTTTCGGATTCTTTATAGCATCGAGTGCTAAATTTATAGTGGCAATTGGAGTTTTAAACTCATGCGTCATATTATTTATGAAATCTGTTTTGATTTCAGATATATGCTTCTGACGTAACAATTGATTTAAAGCACTTGTATAGGCTATTATAATAATAAGCGTAAAAACAATAGATAATATTGTGATGCTTAATAACTCCGATAGCAAAAATTTCTTTTTATAAGGAAAGGTTATATATAATTCATATTTACTATTCCCTTCGTTATCAGTATATATCGGAATATGATAACTTGCATCTTTATCAAAATGAAAACCATCCGATTTTACTTTTGTTGGCAAACCACTGTTAAGAACTCCAAACTCAAATTTAGTTTTTACACCGTATTCCTCTAACTCTTTTTTTAATAACTTGGACAGTTTATCTTTTGTAATTCTTCCTTCAATTGGTGTTAAAGAAGCAATATCCTTATACTGAATTTGCTGTTGTACTTTATTTAAAATATCTAAACTACCTGATTTTTCAATCTTCAAATCTGGAATAATACTTTGTCCTAAAGCATTATTATCAATACCATTGTTGTTATTATAAACCTCTGTAACACGCTTCGAGCTAAAATTTTTAAATCGCTCGCTACTGAACTTCTTATTAAAAAGCGATCCGCTTATATCATAATCTTCAGAGGTCAGTGTATTAGAATAAACAATTGTTTTATTTGTTTTGGTATTTCTTTGCACATAAAGAACTTCCAGTAAATCTTCTTTTTTCGGAATTTTACCAGTGCTGTCTTTTATACGATTGTATTTGTCATAAAAACTATATTCTTCTTGTTGCTCAAGTTTATCAGCAACATTACCAATTACCTGCGTAACGTGATATTTGAATTGTTCGTCATTATTTTTGAACGAAGAGTTAAACCAAAATACCTGAACCAGAATAATCCCTATTAAGGACAAACTCATAAGTAAAACAAGTATTCTAAAAAATAATTTATTCATCGAAACAAAATTAATATTTTAACAATATACTAAATAATACATTAACCAAATATTAACATTTAAGACTGATTTTGTTTAATATTTAAAATTTTAAGAATTTTAACAACTTCTTCCTTAGCAATTTTAAGATTTACGTTATTAATAACAAAATTGCTTCTGGAAATTCGATCTTCATCCTTCCATTGCATTTGCATTCTGCTTAAAACTTGCGCTGGGGTGGTATTATCGCGTTTTAAGACTCTATCCATTCTAACTTCTTCCGGAGCGGTTACTGTTATAATATAATCACATTCTTTATATCTCCCACTTTCAAATAATATAGCGGCTTCATAAATTATGTAATCGTAATTCTTATGTTGCAATAACCATACCTCAAAATCCTTTTTTACAGCGGGGTGTACTATTGCATTTAATTTAGCTAACTTTTCTTTATCATTAAATACAATTTCAGCAAGTTTAGTTCTGTTTAAAATGTTATTGTCAAAAATATTTTCTCCAAATACATTTTTTATATCTTGTTTAACATGATCTAATTTCATTACAGCTCTCGCCCCATCATCAGCTATATATACAGGAACTCCCATTTCTGCAAAAAAATTAGCAATTGTTGTTTTTCCACTGCCAATACCTCCTGTTAAACCGATAACCTTTGTCATATTATATTTTAAAAAACATACGAGGAAAAGCTTCTTGTGGTTTTTTCTTGAGAAGAATGATTTTTATAAAAGATTTTAAAAATCCTGTTCCATAACCATAGAATTGTTTCCAAACTGCAATTACTGACAAGTATCCTATTTTAATGCTTCTATTTTGAATACTTGCTGTAAGAAAAATTATAACGAAATATACGAAATATAATTGTAATAAAATATCAATATTGAAAATTAACAGTAAAAAAGCTAATAATAACCCCAGTATAAAGACGGATGGAAAGAAAAAAGTAATCTTATTATGTTCTGGATACCAACTATTTAATATTGGTCTTGCGATTCCAAATTTATGTACCTGAATAGAAAATTTCTCCCAGTCAATTCTTCGTTTATGATAAACATAAGCCTCAGAAAACAATCTTGTTTCAAAACCTAAATTCCATAAACGAATAGATAAATCCGGGTCTTCACCTGGATGAATGTTACCAAATCCTTGTGAAGCTTCAAATGCTTTTTTAGAAATCCCCATATTAAAACTACGAGGTTGAAATTTTGTTATTTTTTCTGAACCGCCACGAATTCCTCCTGTTGTCAAAAACGACGTCATAGCAAAATTGATCGCCTTTTGAACATCCGAAAAACTATCTAATGCTTTATCCGGACCTCCAAAACAATCGACATATTCTTGGTTTAAGGCTTTACGAACTTCTGTTAAATAATTTGGCGGGATAATACAATCAGAGTCAAAAATGATAAAATAGTCACCTCTGGCCTTCTGCATTCCAAAGTTTCTTGAATCTCCCGGACCTGAGTTTTCTTTAAAATAATAAGAGATATTCAATTTTCCCTGATAAGTCATTACAATATCTTTACATGGAATCGATGAACCATCTTCAACAAGAACAATTTCAAAAGGTTCATTATAATCAGATTTTGCTAGACTTTCTAAAAGTTCATCAACTTCATCTGGACGATTATACACGGGTATAATTAAAGAAAAAATCATAATGGGATGTGCGGTATTAAAGTGGCAATTTTTCTAATTTCAAAATTTTAACAAAGATATGTTATATTCATAAAAAAACCATCAACTTTAGGTTGATGGTTTTCATTTATAGTAATAAGTAATTATTTAATACTTTCAATATTTACAACTTCATTTGCTTCAGCTTTATAATCAACTCCGGCAAATTCAAATCCAAATAAGTTTAAGAAATCATTTCTGTATCCGGCCAAATCTCCAATAGCTGGTAATGTTTCAGTTGTAGCTTCTTCCCAAAGTTTAGCCACTTTTGCCTGAACATCATCACGCATTTCCCAATCATCAATTCTGATTCTGCCTTTGTCATCAACTGGAACAGGTGATCCTGTGTATAATCTATCCTGGAATAAACGTTGGATCTGCTCAATACAACCTTCATGAATTCCTTCTTCTTTCATAATTTTATACAAAAGAGAAATATATAATGGAATTACCGGAATCGCAGAACTAGCCTGAGTAACCAAAGCTTTGTTTACAGAAACATAAGCTTGTCCTCCTATAGATTTTAAACTATCAGTAATAGAGAATGCAGTAGCTTCTAAATGGTCTTTTGCGCGTCCGATTGTACCTTTACGATAAACCGCCTCCGTTAATGATGGTCCAATATAAGAATAAGCAACAGTTGTAGCCCCTTCAGCTAGTAAATTCTCATCTTTTAAAGCATCCATCCACATAGCCCAGTCTTCACCACCCATTACTGCTACAGTGTTTTCAATATCTTCTTCATTTGCAGGAGCTATAGAAACTTCAGTTACATTTCCAGTATGAAAATCAACTGTTTTATTTGTAAAAGTTTGTCCGATTGGCTTTAAAGTCGAGCGATGTAGTACTCCTGTATTAGGGTTTGTACGCACTGGCGACGCCAAACTGTAAATAACTAAATCTACCTGACCTAAATCAGCTTTAATCAAATCTAAAGTTTGTCTTTTTATTTCGTTTGAGAAAGCATCTCCATTAATACTTTTTGCATATAGACCTGCCTTATGAGCTTCAGCTTCAAAAGCTGCAGAATTATACCATCCTGGAGAAGCTGTTTTACCTTCAACTGGTGGTTTTTCAAAAAACACTCCAATTGTAGCAGCATCAGATCCAAAAGCACTTGTAATTCTTGAAGCCAAACCAAAACCAGTTGAAGCACCAATCACCAAAACTTTTTTAGCACCTGCAATTGACCCTTTTGATTTTATATATTCTATTTGATTTTTTACATTTTGCTCAGCTCCTTTTGGGTGTGCTGTCAAGCAAATAAATCCTCTCATTCTTGGTTCTATAATCATATTTTTATTGTTTAATCGCAATTTAGTTAAGCACTTATAATGTAAATGATTAGTTTATTTTACGTTAGTTTAATTTGTTTTTAGATGGCAAATATAAAGTATTTCTTTAGTTCAACAAGGCTTTAGCATGATTTAAAGCCGAATCAGAAACAACTGCACCAGATAACATTTGGGCAATTTCGGTAACTCTTTCGTCCTGAGAGAGAAGTTTTAATTCTGATTGCGTGTCATCATTAATTGTTGATTTGAAAACTTTAAAGTGTGAATCTCCTTTTGCTGCAATTTGAGGTAGATGTGTAATAGCAAAAATCTGCATATTCTTACTCATTTCTTTCATGATTTCTCCCATTCTGATTGCAATTTCTCCAGAAACTCCGGTATCAATTTCATCAAAAATTAAAGTTGGTAATTTTGAATATTTAGCCAAAATCGCTTTTACGGCCAACATAATACGTGACATTTCACCTCCCGAAGCGACTTTTTTTAACAATCCAAAATCGGTTCCTTTATTGGCAGAGAATAAAAATTGCAATTCGTCTTTTCCATTTGAAAAATAAGTTTCCGATGGCAAAAGTTCAATATTAAAACGGGTATTTGGCATGCCTAAGGTTTCTAAAATAGAAATTAGCTGATTCGATAAAACCGGAATTGCATTTGATCTGTTTTGATGAATTGAATCTGCAAAAAGATCCAGTTCTATAACTTTTTTATCTATTGATTTTGTTAAGGAGGCAATTTCTTCTTCGATGTTGCCTAATTCAAGAACTGAATTTTCTAAATTGAGTTGAATTCCTAATAATTCATCAACTGAAATTACCTGATGCTTCTTTTGCAAATTGTAAATCAATTGCAATTTCTGATTAGTTAATTCCAATTTTTCAGGATCATTCAATAATTTTTCAGAAACGTTTTGCATTTCTCTTGAAACATCGTCAAATTCAATTGCAACGCTGGTAATTCTTTCAAATAAATTCTGATACTCTGACGAAAAAGTAGCTATTTTTTGCAAGGAAGCTTTAATTTCATTTAAGTTATGAAAGACTCCAAATTGTTCTTCATTAGCTATAACCATCGATTTATCAATAGCTTCTTTGATAACTTCAACATTATTCAATTTTTCAAAATCAGCCTCGAGTTCTTCCTGCTCCCCTGATTTTAATTTGGCAGCAATCAATTCATTTAATAAAAAAGTATTGTATTCCTGTTCCTTTCCTGAATCACTTTGTTTTTTCAACAAAGCATTTAATTTTGATTTATCTGATTTATACGCTTTCAATAACTTTTGATATTCTAAAATAATATCTGTATTATTAGCTATTGCATCAATTATTTTAAACTGAACTGTTTCGTCTGATAATTCCTGGGTTTGCTGTTGCGAGTGAATATCAATCAAAAACAAACTTAAATCTTGCAATTCCTGAAGATTTACGGGACTATCATTTATAAAAGCACGGGATTTTCCTGAAGGTAAAATTTCGCGTCTTATAATAGTGTCGTCTTCATAATCCAGATCATTTGCTTCGAAAAACTCTTTTAAGTTGTATTTAGAAATTTCAAACTGCGCTTCTATAATACATTTTTCTTCTTTATTTTTTAACGAAGTAAGATCGGCTCTTTTTCCTAAAACCAATCCTAAGGCGCCTAAGATGATAGATTTCCCTGCCCCCGTTTCACCTGTAATTATAGAAAACCCTTTTGAAAAATCAATTGATAGTTTTTCAATAAGCGCATAATTTTTAATTGACAGCGAAGTAATCATAAGATAGAAATGTAAAAATGAAAATTAATGTAGAAGTAAAAACCTGAAAAATCTATTAATATTTAATTTGAGACCATTTAGTAGCATTCAAAGGTGATACTTTATTTAAAACATCAACCAAATCAGTTACCGGAATACTTGGTCCCCCAGAAAATATAGAAGTAATTTCATCTGATTTTGCATCAAAAAAGACCCGGGTTAAAAAAGCATTCGGTTTAACCGAATTAAACTTTCCAATTAATAAAACTGAAGATTTAATTCTTTCTTTTGCAACCTTTAAATCCTCACTCATTTTATCTAAACCTGAATGATAGATAAAGGTCACCTGACGTAAATCACTATACATTGGCGAAACCATATCTGTAATCAAATAATAACGATTCTGAATCCCGTCAGCCTGGCTCCAGCCTTTAAAACCTCCTTGTTGCGCAACATTTGCAATATTTTGCGCCGTTTCAAAATATTGATTACCAGCTCCCATTTGAAAAGTATCAGCGTCCATACCCAAAATCAAATAACTGTAAAAAGAAACAACAGACACCAAATTAGAATCAAAAGTGGTAGGATTAAATAACAGCGGTTCGTACTCCGTATATCTAAAACTAAAATCTTTATCATTAAAATTGAATATAGGTGAAGAATAAGTTGAATTAAAAATCAATCTTGAAGATTGTATCTGGATTGTCCCCGAAAATTGATCTGAATTATTTGACGACAACGTAATGTACATTGAGCAATTAATACGCTCATTTTGTTTTAAAAGCGATCCGGTCCAATCTGTTTTATTTACAAACTCTGACAAAGAAGTCTGAAGTGTCTTAAAAACTTGTTGGTTAGGATTTGGCAGCCTTTCAGTATTAATAGTTACGGTGCAATTTAGCTGTTGCGCTTGTGTAAAGCCAAAAATTAAAAATACTAAAAGAGTAACTATTTTTTTCATAGAGAAATACTATTTGCGTGGCGTAAATATTAATATCGATGCGTATTTGACTTCAAAAAAATTATGATTCTGTAAAATGCAAAATCACTTTATTTAAAATATCAACAGCAACAGATTCTTTAGATTTCAATTCCATCGGTTCAATTTTAAAATTTTGATCAATAAAAGTCACTTTATTGGTTTGTTTTTTAAAACCTGCACCTTCATCCTGTAAGGAATTAAGAACAATCAAATCTAAGTTTTTTTTCTGAATTTTCAGCTTTGCATTTTCAATTTCATTTTGAGTTTCTAAAGCAAATCCAATTAAAAATTGATTTTTTTTGATAGCTCCAAGTGAAGCTAAAATATCTTTTGTTTTTTCAAGTTCAATTGAAAATTCATCAGTAGTTTTTTTAATTTTTTGTGTAGCAACTATTTTAGGTCTATAATCAGCTACAGCTGCTGCTGCGATAGCAACATCAACATCATTGTAATATAAATGACACGCATTATACATTTCTTGTGCAGAAACTACATTCACCACTTCAATAGAAGTGTTTTTAGCCTTGTAATGTGTTGGGCCTGTGACTAAAACAACGTTCGCTCCTAAATTAGCAGCTGCATTTGCAATATCAAAACCCATTTTTCCTGAAGAATGATTTCCAATAAAACGTACAGGATCTATTGCTTCGTATGTTGGTCCGGCAGTGATCAGTATCTTTTTTCCTTTTAATGGCAATTTGCTTTCTAAATCAGCTTCAAGAAAAGCGATAATATTTTCAGGCTCTGCCATTCTTCCCTCACCAGATAAACCACTGGCCAGTTCTCCATTTTCAGCAGGAATCATTACATTTCCAAACTGTTTCAAGGCAGCAAAACTGGATAAAGTTGATGGATGTTTATACATATCCAAATCCATTGCCGGAGCAAAATAAACTGGACATTTAGCCGATAAATAAGTAGCGATTAAAAGATTATCACAGTTACCTGTTGTCATTTTAGATAATGTATTGGCGGTCGCGGGAGCAACTAACATTAAATCAGCCCAAAGCGCTAAGTCAACGTGATTGTTCCAAACGGCATCTTCATCATCCTGATTAAAGAAACTGGAGTGTACAGGATTTTTTGATAACGTAGATAACGTTAATGGAGTTACAAAATCCTTAGAAGCAGGTGTCATTATCACTTGGACATGTGCACCTGCTTTTATAAAGAGTCGTACTAATGAAGCTGTTTTATAGGCTGCAATTCCACCAGAAACTCCCAGTAAAATTTTCTTCCCGTTTAAAACTGACATTATACTATATTATTTGTTTGAACCTCTGTGGTAAGTTTTTCCGTCTAACCATTCCTGAACAGCTAAAGCGTGTGGTTTAGGTAATTTTTCGTAAAATTTAGAAACTTCAATTTGTTCTTTATTTTCAAAAACTTCTTCAAGACTGTCATTATAAGTAGCAAACTCTTCTAATTTCTCAGTTAATTCTTTTTTGATTTCAGAATTAATTTGATTTGCTCTTTTAGCCATAATGGTAATTGCTTCATACACATTTCCTGTTGGCTCTTCAATAACAGTTTTATTGTATGTTATTGTATTTACAGGAGCATTCGTCTTTTTTAAATCCATGACTTTATTTTATTTAGTAAATTTTTGTAAATCAGTTTCAACTCTGGCATACATTTCGTCTGCCTCTTTTTTATATTTTGTGTCGCTTTTAAACTTTATTAAGTTGTTGTAAGCTACTTTAGCAACATTTAAACGGTCTTCCATTTTTGATTGAATACTGTTTATTGCTAATTTATATGCTGAATCGTATTTGTAAAACAACGCATCTTCTTTGAACGGGGTTCCAGGAAAATCAGCAATAAAATTATCGAAAGCTATTAAAGCTGATTTATAATCAGAAATAGTATTATATCCTTTAGCATTTTCGTATGCTTTTTTCTCTAATTTACCATTCAATAATTTTACAGCCTCGTTAGCCTGAGCGATATATTCAGAATTTGGATAATTATCTATAAATGCTTGTAATTTCTCTAAAGCTTTTACAGTATCTGCCTGATCTAAACTATAAACTGGCGCTAATTTTGAATAGCTGTAAGCTCCTAAAAATGCTGCTTCCTGTACTTTTTCACTACGTGGATATCCTGAAACAAAACTTTCAAACTGATAACCTGCCAAATAATACTGATGTGTTTTATAGTAAGATTGTGAAAACATATAAAAAAGCTTTTCAGCCTGAGGTTTACCTCTGTAAGAAGATGACAATTGTTCAAAAAGACGAATTGCTTTTGAATATTTTCCTGCATCATACATTTTTGTTGCCATTTCAAATTTCGCCGCAACATTTTCATTTTTTAATACCTTTTGGTATTCACTACAAGAACAAAAAAGGACAACAACAATTAATAGAGATACTATTTTTTTCATTTTCTTACTTTTATTATGATTTCTTAGACAATTATGCCAAAGCAAAATCACACCGAAGTTCCGGTGGCAAATTTAGTTATTAATTTAGCTACTACAAAATATTTTTTGGTATAATAAAATACCGGTAATCTTACTCTACTTTAATACTGTTTTTAACAAATTTATTTAGTCTTTCTGCTAGTGAATCATCTACAGATACTAAAGGCAGTCTAACGGTATTGTCAGCTAAACCAAGGGCTTGAAACACTTGTTTGATCCCGGCTGGATTTCCCTGCTCGAAAATCATATCGATGCAATCTGATAAAAAGTATTGTGTTTTGAAAGCTTCATTTACTTTTCTGTTCAGACCTAAACGAATCATTTCTGTAAATTCTTTTGGAAATCCCTGCCCAATAACTGAAATTACTCCTGCTCCACCAGCCAAAACAATTGGTAAAGCGATCATATCATCACCAGAAATAACAAGAAAATCTTTTGGTGCGTTTTTTAGCAATTGCAAAGCCTGAGCAATATCGCCCGCTGCTTCTTTTATCGCTACTACATTACTAAAATCGTTTGCCAGACGAACCACAGTTGCAGGTAACATATTACTAGATGTTCTTCCCGGAACATTATATAAAATTACAGGAATAGGCGAAGCTTCTGCAATAGCTTTAAAATGCTGATAAATTCCTTCCTGCGTTGGTTTATTATAATAAGGTGAAACTGAAAGAATCGCTTCAAAAGCAGAAAAATCCCTGGTTTTTAATTCCTCAACCACCTGCATTGTATTATTACCTCCAACACCAAGAACTAGAGGCAATCTTCCTTTGTTAGTGTCGATAACAGTTTTAATAACTAATTCTTTTTCGTCTTGAGTCAAAGTGGCATTTTCTGCCGTTGTTCCCATAACTACAAGATATTCAACTCCTCCATCAATCGAAAAATTAACGATGCGCTGTAAGGCTTCGATATCAACTGAAAAGTCTTTTTTAAATGGAGTTACAAGCGCAACACCAGTTCCTATTAATGATTGCATATTCTATTTATAATTTATTTTATACTTTTTAAATACTTAAACAATTCTGAGGCGAATAGTTTATGATTTTCCATGTCGGTTTCTATCATCCATCGATTTAATCTTTTATCAACCGAAGAAAACCCTACCTTAAACTTCGCTTTTGATTTACTTGTTATCATCATTAAAATCGGTTTTTCAATTTCATAATAACTAATCAAAAGGTCAAACTCTGTTTCAGTAAATTCATTCAGAAATTCTTCAGTAAACTCTCCCTTCCAATTAATACTTTTTTTACTAAAAGTTGGTCTCGAATACGTTTTTTTCTTCTTTAATTCACCTCTATATACTACAATTTTTATGCTTTCAGAGGCGATTCCATGAAGAACTAGCTCTCTTATCAATTCTTTTGAATGACGAAATTTACTCTCATCTATCAATAAACCAATTGTTTGTATATTGCTTGTAAAGACTTCGTTTTTGATAATATTCAGGTTATTTTTTAATGATTTTTTTACAAAAAATTCCTTTATATAATTTAAAAACATAGTACTTTTACCAGATTACAAAATTAATTATTTAAGTCGCATTTAAGATGGTAAAACTAAAAAAGTATAACGGATTTTTAAAACTTTTTGTTATATTCTTAACACTTTTTTTTATATTTTCCTGTAGTCAGAAAAATTATAATCTGACGAAGATAGAAGGAAAACAGCTTCCGATCACAGAAAAAGGATCTGAAACTCCTCAAATCGAAAATTTCATCAAACCTTATCGCGACCATATTAATAAAGATTTAGACAGCGTTCTGGCTTATTGCCCGGAAACACTTGATAAAAGCTCTGGAAAATGGCAAACTAAAATTGGAGACCTATTAGCCGATATTTGTGTACAACAGGGGAATATTGTTTTTAAAGCCAGGGAAAAGAAAAATATTGATCTCTGCCTTTTGAATTATGGAGGTATTCGCGCCATTTTACCAAAAGGAAATGTTACCAGCAGAAATGCCTTTGAGATTATGCCTTTTGAAAACAGTCTTGTTGTTCTGGCTTTAAAAAAAGATCAGATTACTGAAATCGTCAACTATATTATTAAGGTACAGAAAGCACAGCCAGTGTCAGGAATTACTTTTACAATTTCAAAAGACAAAACTCCTAAAAACATTCTAATTCAGGGAAAACCTCTTGATGCTAATACAACTTATTATGTAGTTACCAATGACTACTTGGCTAATGGAGGAGACAATATGAGTTTTTTCTCAAAAGCAACTCAAAAATTTGATTTGGATTATAAGATCAGAAATGCTTTGATTGATTACTTTAAAGATGTTGATACTATTCCGGTTAAAACAGACCTTAGAATTACAGAAGAATAAAACATTCCTATAAATTATAGCGCTTACGCCAAAAAAATACACAATGAAAAGAAGAGAATTTATCGAAAAAACTGCTGCAAGTACTGCCTTATTAAGTTTAGGCTTATCATTGAGTAGCTTTGAAACAAACGATATTAAACACTTAACTATTCTGCACACAAACGATGTTCACAGTCATATAGATCCTTTTCCGGCTGACGATCCGCGTAATGCAAATAAAGGCGGTGTTTCTCGAAGAGCAGCATTGATTGAAGCTATTCGTAAGGAGAATCCTAATGTGCTATTGCTAGATGCGGGAGATATTTTTCAGGGAACTCCTTATTTTAATTATTATGGAGGCGAACTTGAATTTAAATTGATGAGTATGATGAAATATGACGCATCGACCATTGGTAATCATGATTTTGATAACGGGCTTGATGGCTTACACGCACAAATGCCTCACGCAACTTTTGAATTTATCAATTCTAATTATGATTTTACAAATACGGTGATGAACGGTCTTGTAAAACCGTATAAAATTTTCAATAAAAACGGAATTAAAGTTGGTGTTTTTGGATTAGGGATTGAACTCAATGGATTAGTTGATAAACAAATGTACAAGGAAACTGTTTATAATGATCCTGTTGAAATTGCTCAGGATATGACCAAATTATTAAAGAAAGAAGAAAAATGTGATTTAGTTATTTGCCTATCGCATTTGGGATATAAATATAAAGAGGAAGAAGCTAAAATTTGTGACTTAAAATTAGCAGAATTAACTCAAGATATTGACTTGATTATTGGCGGTCATACGCATACCTTTTTAGATAAGCCAACAATTGTGAAAAATAAGGCTGGAGAGAGTGTCTTAGTGAATCAGGTAGGATGTTATGGAATAAATTTAGGACGTATTGATTTTTACTTTGATAAAAACAAAGCCCACACTAATCAAGGAAAATCAATTATTGTGTAATATTTTTTTTTGAGCTTTTGCTCTTCCCAGGAAATATTCTACCATAAAAAAGTACGCTAAAATTTGTGTGACATCACGAATTAAAACCAGTACAACTGAATGGGAAAAATATTCGTTGAAAATATAAAATATATCTGAAAATATATAGCAAACAGCCATCAGAGACATTATCAAAGCAATGTGAGTTCCTTTGATAATATAACGAACAAAACAGAAACAACTCAAGATACTTAGCACAGTTCCGTACAAAGTGTATAATAAATTAAACTTTTTCATGTTGTCTGATTGCAGGCTTAGAACAGAAACCAATAAATAAACTATAAAGATCACCACTATTGATATGGGTAAAATGTCCTTTTTAGTTAATTTGATTTTTTCACGTTCTTGTATAAAAAGTTTTAGAAGCAATACATATACTATTAAGAAACTTAAAACGCCTCCGATTTCAGACACCTCAACATCCATTAAATCAAATACCTGACCTACAAAACAAAATAAAAAAATAAATGCTTCTGTTTTCCCTATCTTAAACTCACTGCTAATAAAAAAATAGAAAAATATTGCAGGCAACACAATGACTTTAGCATACATCGCTAAAAAATCCTGCCCTGTCCAATCAAAAATGATTGTAAAGAGTAATGCCAGAAAATACAAAATCAACGATGGTTTATTCGCTTTCATTCAGTTTGTTTATAAAATCTTCCTCAGACAATATAGGGATATTTAATTTGTTAGCTTTTTCTAATTTAGCTGGTCCCATATTATCGCCTGCGACAACAAAATCAGTTTTTGCAGAAATTGAACTTCCTACTTTTCCACCATTATCTTCGATTGTGTTCTTTAATTCATCTCTTGAAAACTGAGCAAAAACTCCTGAAACGACAAAAGTTTTTCCGATGAATTTTTCTGTAGCATTGGGGTTGATTTTTTCTACTATTTCAAATTGAACTCCATAATTTTTCAGGCGTTCAATTATTTTCTGGTTTTCTTCATTTTCAAAAAATTCAATGACACTTCTTGCAATTCGTTCTCCAATTTCATCAACCAGAATTAACTCCATTAATGAAGCTTTGCTTAAAGCATCAATATTCTTATAATGTTTGGCTAACTTTTTAGCCACGGTTTCACCTACAAATCGAATTCCTAGGGCAAACAAAACACTTTCGAAAGGGATTTGCTTTGATTTTTCAACACCATTCACCAAATTTTCAGCTGATTTTTTAGCCATTCTCTCTAAATGCAGAATATCTTCAACTTTTAATTGGTATAAATCGGCATAATTATGAACGAGACCATTCTTGAAAAGCAAAGCAACAGTTTCGCCGCCAAGTCCTTCGATATCCATTGCTTTTCTTGAAATATAATGCTGGATTCGGCCTATAATTTGCGGAGGACATCCATAAAAATTAGGACAATAATGGTTTGCTTCGCCTTCTGTACGAACCAATTCTGTCTGACATTCCGGACAGTGTGTTATATATTGTGTTTTGACTGAATTTTCAGGACGCTGTTCTAAATCGACAGCAATAATTTTCGGAATGATTTCTCCTCCTTTTTCAACAAAAACAGTATCATTAATTCTAATATCCAATTTCTCAATTTGATCAGCATTGTGCAATGAAGCTCTTTTTACAATTGTTCCTGCTAATTGCACAGGTTCTAAATTCGCAACCGGAGTAATTGCTCCCGTGCGCCCAACCTGATAGGATATTGATTTTAATTTAGTCGAAACCTGTTCTGATTTAAACTTATAAGCAATTGCCCAACGCGGAGATTTTGCAGTATAGCCTAATTCTTGCTGATGCTGGATGCTGTTTACTTTAATAACGACTCCATCGGTTTCATATGGTAATTTATGACGGTGAGTATCCCAATAATCAATAAATTCGAAAACATCATGCATGCTATTAACCAGCTTAGCTTCGTTTGGAACTTTAAAACCCCAATTTCTCGCAGATTCTAGTCCTTCAATTTGTGAAGAAAAAGGTAAGTTACTACTCGTTACTGAATATAATAAACATTCTAAGGGACGTCTTGCAACCTCAGCACTGTCTTGTAATTTTAAACTTCCTGAAGCTGTATTCCTTGGATTTGAATATGGAGTTTCACCAATTTCAATTAATTCCTGATTCATTTTTTCGAAACCTTTCAAAGGCAGAATAATTTCTCCACGGATATCAAATTTATCAGGGTAATTTCCTTTCAATTGTAAAGGAATTGATTTTATAGTTTTGATGTTATTTGTCACCTCATCTCCCTGAAAACCATCACCACGTGTTAACGCCTGAACTAATTTTCCGTTTTCGTAGGTTATACTGATTGAGGCTCCATCATATTTTAATTCGCAGGTGTATTCTAATTTTACATTTCCTAAAACGCGCTGAATTCGGTTTTCCCAATCCAATAAATCTTCTTTAGAATAGGAATTATCTAAAGAATACATGCGATATTGATGTGCAATAGTTTTAAAATTCTTGGTAACAGCCCCTCCTACGCGCTGTGTTGGAGAATTTTCATCAAAAAATTCGGGGTGTTTATTTTCTAAATCCTGAAGTTCTTTTAACTTAATATCGAAATCATAATCTGAAATTGTGGCATTATCAAGCACATAATAATTGTAATTGTGCTGATTAAGTTCGTTTCTTAAAATTTGAATGGTTTCTTGAATACTCATAAGATATTAAAATGATGCAGGTTGTAATTTAGTATAACTGAAACATCAAAATTAGAATTATTTTTTTTGAAAAACATCAAAAAACAAAAGTTTTAAAAATCAAAAATCAAGCTGCAAAAAATGCAGCCTGATTTTCTTCTTGTCCATTATTCTTAAAAAAGAATTAAACAAAACCAACTTCCAAATGGTTTCTACGTTTTATATTTTTACACTGATAAAGAAATTAATAGCGAAAACATAAAACTATTTTTGAATAATAATAAAGTCTGAACGTCTATTTAACAAATGTTCATCTTCTGTGCATTTTACACCATTCTTACATTTATTAATTAATCGCGTTTCACCATAACCAATAGCACTTTCAATACGCGAAGCATCGATATCCTGTGAAATGATATAATCTCTGGTAGACTTGGCTCTATTATCAGAAAGTTTCAGGTTATAAGAATCTTTTCCACGAGCATCGGTATGTGACTCAATTTTGATTCTAATATTTGGAAATTTCTTCATAATAAAAACAACTTTCGTTAGTTCTTCGACAGCCATGGGCGTAATATCGAATTTATCATAATCGAAGTAAATTGGATTGACATCAACTTTTTCAACCCCTTTCTTTTTAACCACTAAATCATCGTAATTACTCAACTCGAAATTTATATCTTTAATTTCTGCTCCATTTTCTTTTGTAGTTTCAACAGTTTTCTCATCACTACTATAATTTGGTTTTGCAGCAATCATCTTAACTACTTTCCCACATGGAACTTCGATAGCGTATTTACCTTCATAATTGGTTGTGGTTTCTCCAAGAATCTCACTATAAGAATTGTACGCCATTATAGCAACATCAGAAAGCGGTAATTTTGTTTTACGATCTATTGCCATACCAGAAATACTCTGATTGCAGATCGGTTTACCTTTTGTAAACGAATAAATATCATCATCACCTTTACCTTCAGCTCTATTAGAAGAAACATAACCATAATTATCTGAGCTATCTATTATAAAAGCAAAATCATCTTTATTACTATTAATTGGTGCTCCTAAATTTACAGGGTCAGAAAAACTCCCATCTGCCAAAAGTTTGCTTTCGTAAACATCTAAATCTCCCCATCCGTAATGTCCGTCTGAAGAAAAATAAAGTTTTCCGTTTCTAAAAAATGGAAACAAATCATTTCCAATGGTATTGATTTTTGCTCCAAGATTTACCGGAGAACTCATTGTTCCGTCAGCCGCAATTTTTACATAATACAAATCGGTTTCACCGATACCTCCTGGCATATCGGATGCAAAGAAAAGCCATTGTCCGTCTTCGCTTAGAGAAGGATGTCCAACAGAATAATCGTCACTATCAAAGAAAACCTTTTGTGGATTTTCTAATTTATTGTTTACGATATCTCCTTTCACAATTTGAAAATTATTCGTTTTCGTTTCGTCAATTATCAATTTGTTCTTTTTAACGATGTTTGTCGAATAATAAATTGTTTTTCCGCCTGAATCAAAAGATGCTGTTGCCTCGTGATACTTAGTCATTACATTTGGAAGAAAGACTGTTTCGTTAAACAAACTTCCATCAGCAGGGTTTCTTTCAGCAACGTACAAGTTTAGAAAAGGCTGATTGTTCCAGGTATATAACTTTTCACTAAACTTTGTAGTATCTCTTGCAGAAGTAAAGACAATACGATCTTGAAAAAAAGTAGCGCCAAAATCAGATTTACTTGTATTTACATCCAGATTTTTAACCGTGTAAAGAGACTTTGCTTTAGATAAACTATCCATCTGCTTCTTTTGAGCAACATATCTGTTTATTTCGTTCTGATCTCCTTTCTTGCTTAAATATTCTTTTGTCATTTTATCTGCTTCATCGTAATCCATAACACCTTTTAATGACTGGATGTAACGCAAATAGTAAATATCAGTTAAATTATTACCTTGAACTTCGTATAGTTTTTTATACCATTTTAAAGCATTTCTAGCGTCTGAAATAAAATAATACGAGTCAGCTGCGTTCTTTAATGTTTGGGCCGTTGGACTTTTGATGTTCTGTAAAATTTCTTCGTATGCTTTTGAAGCATCAGCGTAAGCATAATTTCTAAACAAAGCATCAGCCTTTTTTAAATTAGTCTGAGCGAAACTAAACGTAAAACTCAAAACTAAACTTAGGATATATAATTTTTTCATAGGTTTTACTTTTAGAAGAATCGAGGAGATTTAATTTTACTTTCGCCTTTATTAAACTGATAATGCAAGATAAGTTCGTGCGATCCATCGTTGTATTTATTCAGATCGCTTACCGTGTAATCAAAAGCGTATCCGAGATAAAAACTTTTAGATATTTGAAAACCTGCCAGGATGCTCACAGAATCATCTGTTCTGTATGAACCTCCTATTACAAATTTTTCAGCAATCATAAAATTCGCAGAAATATCGGCGGTAACAGGGGCTCCAGTTACTGCTTTTACTAAAAATGCTGGTTTAAATTTTAAATTTGGATTCAAATCAAAAACATAACCTCCCATTAAATAATAATGTAAACGGTCGTAATTAATGGATTCCTGAACATCATCGTAATAATTACTTTGAATAAAACTTGGAACAGAAAGTCCTACATACCATTTATCAGTATAATAATAGATCCCGGCACCAACGGCTAATTTTGCCTGATTATCGATGTTTTGATTTAACAAAACATCATTTGGATCGTAATATCTCCCTTTTGACCAATCTACGTTTAACATTCTCATCCCCGCTTTTAATCCAAAGGCTAATCTTTTTTCATATCCCAAAGGAATTGAATAAGCGAAGTTTCCGTCAATGTATAACTCGTTTGATGGACCAATTTTATCATTAACTACACTTAATCCCAAACCTATTTGCTCATTTCTAAGCGGTGATTGAATAGTAAATGATTGTGTTTCTGGGGCTCCATCGATTCCAATCCATTGAGATCGGTACAAAAGTGCTGCTTCTAAAGTGCCGGTAGACCCAGCATAAGCTGGATTTACCGCCATAGTGTTGTACATATACTGGGTGTACTCCGGATCTTGTTGTGCACTGACACAAAAAGTGATAAAAGAACATATTATGATGAAATACGTTTCTAATGATTTTATATATAGTTTCATAACGATACTTATTTAGTTTAATTAATTAGATGATTAATACAGTTTGCTTATCTCATTATAGATAACCATCCTTTTTTAACCGTTCCGTCTCCAATGTCTATCACATAAAAATAAGTACCTGTTGGCAACATATCTCCTCTATTTATTACTCCAGATACATTGGCAGTTCCGTTCCAATCATTTTCATAATGTTGTTTACTGTACACTAATGCTCCGTATCTGTTATATACTTTCAATTCGTTATTTGGATACGATTCAATACAGTCAATTCTGAAAAAATCATTTGCTCCGTCATTATTTGGAGTAAACTCATTATAAACTGTCAAACAAATTGGATCAACAGAAACCGAAGCTGAATTGTTTGCTGCATCAACATCTAAAGGAGTTGAAATTTCAACAGTTGCAACACTTAGGTAATCACCACCAGACAATACTTCTGCAACAATAGTAAGAGTAACACTTTGACCAGCATTTAAAGTGGGAATTGTCCAAAGTGAAGTTACTGGATCATAGCTTCCTGCAGTTGTACTTGAAGTTACCAAATCATAACCACTCGGAAGTAAATCACTAACTACTGTGTTTATAAAATTACCTTGTCCAACATTAGTAACCGTTACCGTAAATGTTATCTCTTCTCCAAAATTTGGAGTTGGATTACTAACTGTATTGGTAATCGTTAAATCAGAACAAGTTGCAACAGTAACATTTAATGTTTTAGTACTGGTCTCATTACAGTTATTAATGTAGGTAACTGTAACTGTACCAGGGCCAATATCAGACCATGAAATAGTAGCAGAACCGTCAGCATTTCCTCCACCAGAAGTAATTGTTCCATTTGTAACTGACCATACATAATTTGATTTTCCGTTTGCGATTGAATAGGTCACTCCCTGGAAAACACATGGTGTATCGTCAGAAGACGCAATTTGTACCAAAGCATCATTTTCGAAATTAACTGTAACTCCTAAACGTGTAGCACTTGCACAACCATTTGTTGTATTATTAAGTGCTCCTGCATAATAAGTAGTTGCGGTAAGCGGTGTACCTATAGCTAATGGCGTTGTGCTTGTTGCCGATGCATACCAAACTACATTTGTTTCATTCACTAATATATTAGCCAACGTTGCTAAAGCTGACGGACAAAAGGTTTGTGTTGTTCTTGGCGTTGTAATTACTAAAGGTGTATTTACATTTACCACAACCGCTAACCTTGTTGGGTTTTCACAACCTATTGTACTTGAAACAGCTCCGTAATAAGTTCCTGTGACTAAAGCTGTTGTTGCTGGAATTGCAGTTCCGCCTGTAGCAGCACTGTACCAAGCAACATTGGCTTCATTAACCTGAATATTAGCCACTGTTGGCGCATTAAGCGAACAGAAATTTTGCGTTGTAGCATTTGTCGTTGGTGTTGCAGCAGGATTATTTATACTTACAGCTACTTGCAAACGAACTGAACTTTCACAACCAGTTACAGCATCTTTAATAGCTCCGTAGTAAACTCCATTTGTTAAGGCTGTTGTTGGTGCAATTACTGTTGCCCCAGTCAAAGTACTATACCAAATTACATTTGTCTCATTTACCTGAATACTTGCAATTGTTGGTGCATTAGTAATACAGAAACTTTGAGAAGCGTTTGTAGTTGTAGGTGTCGCCGGATTAGTTAAGCTAATTGTAACTTGTAATCTGGTTGCACTTTCACAATTTGTTATTGGATCTAAAATAGCTCCGTAGTAAATACCATTTGCTAAAGCTGTTGTTGCTGAAATTGCAGTTCCGCCTGTAGCTGTACTGTACCAAATTACATTTGGTTCATTAACCTGAATACTAGCTATTGTTGGTGCATTCACTAAACAGAAATCTTGTGTATTATCTGCCGTAGTTGGTGTACCCGGATCACTTACATTGATAGTAACTTGTAAACGAACTGAACTTTCGCAACCTGTTACAGGATTTAAAATAGCTCCGAAGTAAATTCCACTTGCTAAAGCTGTGGTTGCTGGAATCACAGTTCCACCGTTAGCAACGCTATACCATACTACATTTGTTTCATTAACCTGAATACTAGCAACTGTTGGTGCATTCACTAAACAGAAGTCCTGAGTCGTATCTGTTGTAGTTGGTGTACCCGGATCCGTTAAACTAATTACTACTTCTAATCTTACAGCACTCTCACAACCTGTTGCAGGATCAAAAATACCTGCAAAATAGCTTCCATTTGCTAAAGCTGTTGTAGATGGAATTGCTGTTCCTCCTGTTAATACATTGTACCAAACGATGTTTCCAACCGCTGGCGCATTAACCTGAATGTTTGCAACCGTTGGTGCGTTCACTAAACAGAAATCTTGTGTATTATCTGCTGTAGTTGGTGTTCCCGGATCGGTCACACTAATTACCACTTCTAATCTTACAGCACTTTCACAACCTGTAGCAGGATCTAAAATGGCGGCAAAATAACTGCCACTTGCTAAAGCTGTCGTTCCTGGAATCACTGTTCCTCCTGTTAATGCATTGTACCAAACGATATTTCCAACCGCTGGCGCATTAACCTGAATGTTAGCAACTGTTGGTGCGTTTATTAAACAGAAATCTTGTGTATTATCTGCCGTAGTTGGTGTACCCGGATCACTTACATTGATAGTAACTTGTAAACGAACTGAACTTTCGCAACCTGTTACAGGATCTAAAATAGCTCCGAAGTAAATTCCACTTGCTAAAGCTGTGGTTGCCGGAATCACAGTTCCACCGTTAGCAACGCTATACCATACTACATTTGTTTCATTAACCTGAATACTAGCAACTGTTGGTGCATTCACTAAACAGAAGTCCTGAGTCGTATCTGTTGTAGTTGGTGTACCCGGATCGGTTACACTAATTGTTACCTGCAGTCTTGTAGCACTTTCACAATTAGTTGCCGGATCCAAAATAGCTCCATAATAAATACCATTTGCTAAAGCTGTTGTTACTGGAATGGCAGCTCCGCCTGTAGCAGTACTGTACCAAACTACATTGGCTTCGTTAACCTGAATATTAGCCACTGTTGGCGCATTTACCAAGCAAAAATCTTGTGTATTATCTGTAGTGGTTGGTGTACCCGGATCGCTTACATTAATAGTAACCTGTAGACGAACTGAGCTTTCGCAACCTGTTACCGGATCTACAATAGCTCCGTAATAAGTTCCACTGATTAAAGCTGTTGTAGCAGTTAATGCCGTTCCATTTGTCGCAGTATTATACCAAATTACATTTGGTTCATTAACCTGAATACTAGCTATTGTTGGTGCATTCACTAAACAGAAATCTTGTGTATTATCTGCCGTAGTTGGTGTACCCGGATCACTTACATTGATAGTAACTTGTAAACGAACTGAACTTTCGCAACCTGTTACAGGATCTAAAATAGCTCCGAAGTAAATTCCACTTGCTAAAGCTGTGGTTGCCGGAATCACAGTTCCACCGT
>Ga0247813_10000436_pt1 | contig 40116 bp, 23 predicted proteins | sample UWRJL169409C1_FD_180719 | JGI IMG/M metagenome (GOLD analysis project Ga0247813, IMG submission 180719) | Plant litter microbial communities from Arlington Agricultural Research Station in Wisconsin, United States - UWRJ-L169-409C-1 | ecosystem: Environmental > Terrestrial > Plant litter >... | reverse complement strand
TTATATACTTTTCTACACAAAAAACAATAATTTTTACAGATATTATCTGATATTCTCTTAAGTGTAGAAAGTGTTTTTATTATCAATCACATTACTACAATACGGTGTATAAGTAGTATTTAATATATATTATATAATAATTTTACATCTTGCGTAGCAAGAAACATAATTTATCCCTCTCAGGTTACCCGGATTCGAACTGGGAAGATCTCTGACCCAAACAGAGCGCCCAACCATTAGGCTTTAACCTGTGCTTATATAAAAAATATAAATAAACTTTTTTTCTTTGCAAAGAATTAGTTTTAATAATAAGACCTCTCTTTTTTGCAAAACATTATAATTTATCTTTAACCAAAAACCTGCCAATAGATCTAGACTAACATTAAAATAATTTGCTCTACTAGTAATAGACAATTTAATAACAATATTATTAAACATATAAAATACTTTAACACTTACGCTTTTACCTTTTACTTATTATTTATATACTTACTATAGTTTCCTTTTAATAAGAAATATCTTTGTAGCCACATTATATATATATTTTCATTTTATTTATCTTATATTTTATTAAATTCTAACGCAATACTGAATAACAAAAGCTTTAGATAAACTTATAAAATTTAAACCTAAAAAACAGAGAATATCCGATTCGAACGGATGATAGTTATTCACTATGACAAGTTTCAAGCTTGCTACCTTAGTCCACTCGGCCAATTCTCTTGGGTACACTTGCTTCGCAAGATAATCATAATAAAAGTATAAGTAATATAGATAGTTTAAACTATCTATAAATACATGCAATGACTGAACCCTAAAGGATTTGAACCTTCACTCACTTCGTTATCAACAAAGCGCTTTACCAATTAAGCTAAAGGATCTAAATTTTTTATAATAAAAATTATTTTGCTATATTAGCAAAATACACAAGAGCAATCAGATTCGAACTGATAATGAGAAGTTTGAAGCTTCCGATTTTGCCAATTAAACTATGCTCTTTGCTGCGCAAGCTACTATTGCTTAGCACTATAAAAAAAAATAATTAATATACAGTAAAAAAAATAAATATTAGAAGAAAAGTCTACTTAATTACCCCTCATAAAAATTATATATAAGATATGCTTAAACCCAAGAGCATTCAGACTTGAACTGAAAAAGTGAACTTTGGAGATTCAAGTTTTGCCAATTAAACTATGCTCTTTAATTATACTTTTTGGATTAGAAATACATTAGAAAATTTTATAATAAAAATATAATATTTAAATTTCGGAAAAGAGATGACTCGAACATCCAGGTGCATAGCACAATATTTAGCAAATATCTTGTTTTACCAATAACGACTTTTCCTTGCATTTTTTTTATTTACTTCTTTGTGCAGAATAACAGCCAAAGAAGATTATATACTATACAATATAATATAATATTATCTTAATTTTATTCGAGTCAAACCGGGTTCGAACCGATATACGCTTCCTTGACAAGAAAGTTCTTTACCAATTAAGAAATTGACCCTTATAATAAAATTAAAAACATTGTATTATTAAAACATACGGCCAGCCGAATTCGAATCGGCACAATTCGTTTGGAAGACGAAAGGTCTACCATTAACCTATGGCCGTTGGGTGTAAATTTATAAATATAAAAGGTAATTTTACCCCTTATACTTATAACTATTTACACTATTTTTTTTACACTATTTTTTTTTACACTTTAAAAAGCTAATTAGACGTCGCACAATATAAGGGTTTCATAAACTATGTTTACCAGTTTTTATTTGGAAAATTAATATTGTAATAGTCCACATTATTGAACAGGTAAACTTTGAGAAATGAAGTAATACTGCCTTAAATAATAGGACATCCAAAAAAGTACTTAACTATGTGTGTTAATAATTTAATAATTAATTTATTAAATTGTATTATATAAGCCTAAAGTATATACTATGAACCTCAGTAGTATATAGATATATACAAGAAAAGCCATACAACATCTACAAAATGCCAGTACAGAATACTGGATTCTAGACCTAAATGGTGATTTTCTGTAGAGTGGTAGGCAAGTACTCGCCATAATCCTACAGCTATAAAGGCAGTACCTATCATAACATGTATACCATGAAAACCAGTACCTAAGTAAAAACAAGAACCAAAAATACCGTCACTTATTGTAAAAGAAGAAACTGTATATTCTATACCTTGGAAACCAGTAAAGATTAAAGCTAAAATAACAGTAGCTACTAAACCATTTAAGGCTCCACTTCTGTTACCTTGTATTAAAGAATGATGGGCATATGTTACTGTAACACCTGAAGATAATAAAATAACAGTATTAAGTAAAGGTAACTCAAAAGGATTAAGAGCTTCTATACCCATAGGTGGTCATTGTGCCCCCAGTTCTATAGTAGGAGACAAAGCACTATGAAAAAAAGCTCAAAAGATACCCAGAAAGAATAAAGCTTCAGAAATTATAAACAATGCTACACCCATATTTAATCCTTTTTGTACAGCTAATGTATGGTTACCTAGGTAAGTACCTTCACTTATTACATCACGTCACCAAAAAGACATAGAAAGAATAACAGTTAAAAAAGCCACAGCTAAAAAAATGTTAGCATTATTAAAATTATGCATTGTTAATACTGCAGTAGTAGTTAATACTAACAATGCTATACAAGTAAATAAAGGTCAAGGCGAGGGAGACACTAAATGATAAGGATGTGCTTGAAAATTACTACGGGTTAAATTTGTCATCATATTATATATATATCATATCTAAAATAAATTTAGAGTTGCAATGTACATGCACATTAAATTAATGAAGTGTAATTAATAATTAAAAAAAGTAAAAAGTTAAATTAAATATTCATAACCTTAAGATCTATGGGATTCGAACCCATATAACAAAGATTAAAAGTCTCGTATTTTACCATTAAACTAAGATCTCTATCTCTTCAACATGACATACTGCGAAGATATACTAAAATAGATGCGCCATATATTATAAGTTTAAATAAAAAAAGACGAGCTAAGTATTAGTAACTGTATAATTTAGATTTAAATTATTAAAACTATATTTTATTTAAGAATAGTTATACTATGAACCCTTGTAGTGTATACATGAAAACAAATATATAGGGAAAGTAAGAAATAGGTGACTTGAACACCTAACCTACCGTGTGTAAAACGGTTGCTCTACCATTAAGCTAATCTCTTTTAAAGTATTAATAAATATTTAAAACTATATGAAAATGCATATACAGCTATATACAAAACGTGTACAGGACTCGAACCTGTATTAGAGCGGCCGAAACGCCAGGTTCTACCATTGAACTAACACGTCTTTTAAGTACACTAAGCCAATTACAACAAGTTATACCTTAAAAATAAGTAAAGACCTTTAAAAAGGAAAAAAAAATTTTTTTTTTTCAATATTAATTAGCTCGGTCCCTCTAGACTATTATAGTTTATATGGTCAGATTATAATCCACCGCCTAAAAACTAAATATAAACTTTAAAGGAACTTTTTTCTCATACTTAAAACCAGCCTATTAGGCAATTGTTATACAAAGGAAACATAACTAAATATATAAAAATTTAAATAATTAAAATAAATATTAAAAAAATTTATTTTAATTTTTTTGTTTAATAGTTATGACTATAGACCCTACCATAGCTAATAATAAAATAACAGAAGTTAAGATTAATCAAATACTGTAACTAGTATACATGATATTACCTATACTTGTAATATGATTAGTTTCTGCTAGATTACCGTCTCATATTTTACTAGTTACATAAGATACACCTCCATTATCTAGCTCTACATCATTTAAATTAAACAAATTATATAAGAAATTAATTTTATTTTCTAATATATTAGAAAATGAAACATTAAAATTAAATATAGAACTATTAAAAGAAGCTAAGCTATATGGTAATATTTTATTAACAGGATAACTGAAAGAAAGACAAATAAATACTGCTAAAGGTATACTGTTACTAGGGTTACCTGTCAACTCACTTACTCTAACATTGATTAACATTAAAATAAAAAGGAATAATATAGATACAGCACCAACATAAACAAGTAAGTAGGATAAACCTATAAAGTTTAATCCTAACAAGCTAAGATAACTAGCAATACATAAAAACAAACCAATTAAAAATAAAACAGATACAACGGGATTTTTAATTATAATAACTAATATACCACACAATACTGCAAATAGGGACATAACATCTAAAACCTCTACTCTATAACCATTAGTATAAACTTCACTGAAAACAAAAAGACTATTCATATTAATACATCTAAAAAAATACTAAGCAAGAAAATAAATATAAAAAGACACCTCTTCTTGCTAGTTTACACATACATAGAAGTGTAATTAACTATTGTTACACACTAACAATTAAGTAATGAGGTTTACCTAGCCCTCAACATGAATTGAACATGTATATAAATATTAACAGTATCTCGCTCTACCATTGAGCTATAAAGGCTGAGTAGGATTAGTTATATATCTAAACCTACTTAGGTATAAAAAATAAGTTAAACCAACCGAAAATTATGGAGAACTTAGTTAAACCCCTAAATAGCTCCTATTCTAACTAGTTAATGTTAGCATAAAAAAATAAGGCCGATAAATAAAAATTTTTTTTATTAATTTAATACCATCTAATAAAAAATATTTTTATTAAACCCACTAAAAACTATTTATATGTAAGGGTTATGCTAATGTTTGTTTAGTATAATATAACCAAAATAGTAAATAATAATATATTAACAATTGTTATATACAATACAGATATATTTTAGGAAGAAAAGGACTCGAACCTTCGACAGCGCATTGCTACTGAGTTTACAGCTCAACCCGCCATACCATCAAACGGAACCTTCCTTTATATATATATTTATATAAAAAAATATAAACATATATATAAATACATATACCTATGTATACATATATTTCTATATGCTTAACCTATGTATTGTTAATATTGATCAATCCCGTGCAACTTCCACTACACGAACCGTATTTCGACTTAACACCAATCAAAGTCACGCATACGAAGACCTATCATAAAAATAGCTAGAAGTAATTATCTAGAGTAAATAAATCATAATAGGCCAAACTTATTGCACATACTTCTTTCAGCGCCTGACGAGTAGTAAGTACCTATCTGAGATTAGATTCACCGTGACGTGGTGATTCACGATTACTAGTAATTCCTTATTCATGTAGTCGAATTTCAGACTACAATCCTTGTTATATCCTATTTTAATTAGATTAGCTCAAATTCACATTATCGCATCATTTTGTATAGGCATATGTGGCACGTCTATCGCCCACAACATTAAGGCCATGATGACTCGTCTTATTCCCTGTTATCAAACCCATATCCAGGCGAACTGCTATATTTATCATAATAAGATACAAATAAAGCAAGGGCTTCCGTTAATTTAAAGGAGCAAACCAATATCTCACGACATTAACTAAAAACAGCCGTGCAACGCTTGTAATATATTAATCTTTCTAACCAATAAAGGTACCTCTTACATGAAAAGAATTACGAAAGATTAATATATTATTCAAGTTGTGGTAAGGTTTTTCGCGTACCTACGAATTAAATAACATACTTCACTACTGGTTTCAGAAACGGTCTAATGATTTCAGTTTCTGCGTTGCCACATTACTCTTGAGGTGAAATGCTTACACTTTCATTTATAGGCCAAATAAATATCTAACCCATGGCATTCATAATTCTCTGCTTGGACTACTAGGGTATCTAATCCTGTTCGCGACCCGAGCCTTCGTCCCTCAACGTCAGTTATTAGATAAAAGGTTGCTTTCGCCTTTACCAGTCGTTATGGGATCAAAGAATTTCAACTCTACTCCATAAATACTCACCTCCTCATATAAAACTCTAGTAAAAAGATATCTTGTTTAAGATCAAATTTACCGTCTAGGTACCCTGTAAACCTATTAAAGATGAATAACACTAGTCTTTTACGTATTACCGCGACTGCTGGCACGTAATTTGGTCAAGACAAATAGATATTTGATTGTCATAATCAACCATATTAAAATATCTAGAACTTTATGCGACAAAATCGCTACTATACCGTCAGCCTGAATTAAAATCCAGTTAATAATTAGAAAATAAAAATAAGATTTCTAATATAAAACAACAAAGTAAACTAAACAACTACAAACGGGAGATGACTAGGCCTCCCTCATTAATTTTTTTTAGATGTAAATAAAAAAACCAGATAATTAAATCCGATTAATATAAAACAAATAGAATACCGGTATAAACCTTAAACAATAATTTTATAAATAAAATATTGTTTAACCGTTATAGCTAGCCTATAGCATAGGCTATACATTCCCCCAAGTTGCTGGTTCAGCCGTTAGGCCATTGACCAATATTCCCCACTGCTGTACAAAACGTATTGGGGTTTTTTCAGACCCAATGTGATCGATCGACCTCTCAGCCTCGACTACGGAATTTTAAGCTGGTTAAGCCATTACCTTAACTACTACCTATCCGAAACAAAGTTTGTCCTCTTAAAGCGGAAAGTATTTCCTTTTGTTTATTATAAGGTATTTATTAACCTTACTTTAAGGCAGCCACCATGTCATTTACTCACCTGTACACCACTTCTAATGAAAACAATACAAACCCAAAAGACAGCCTAGTTTTCACTGGGCTAAAAATTAGACCAAATATAGTTTAAATTAGACGTACGATTAGCATGTGTCAAGCATTTGGACAGCGTTCATTCAGAGCCATCATCAAACTCGAAGAAAATATATGATGTAAATGATAAATCCACTAAAGGAAAAATTTAAATATAAGTAAAAAAATTTATTTTTATCATTTACACCATCACTATAAGAGCGTACGTAGTACTATGTACAACAAATAACCCTATTACCCTTTTACCACTCTATTATATAGATAGTTTATTAGTACTACTTTTTTATAAAAGTATGTTATATGCATGACTGTTATTTGAAATAAGTAGCATATTATTAGAACATTTGGTACCTATGCATTTAATCTGCCCCGTATAAACTGCCTCCTAGCTCAATTACCTTTACCTTGAAAATATTATTATGCTAGTATTTATTGTTTATTTTTGGATACCATTAAGCCGGTTCCTGTTATAGTAATTAGTCTAAAATAAGGCTTAACAATGGGCGTGTAAGTTCGTAACACATTTTTTACTGTATATAATAAAAACTTATAATAACTTGTATTATAACCCTAGTAATATACTAATAATGTACTAGTAATATACAAGGGTAAAATATAAGTTTATTATATACATATGGCTATAGTATTAAATATAGAAAAAGCTTTAAAATTTTCTGCGTAATACCCTGGTTTTAACTATACACTCATTTATTTTGTGTTATTGTTTAATAAGCGTCGGACTTTCCTTGGCTATACTTAAATATAGCACATAAACTATCGGTATCACAAAAACATATAATTAGTCTACTAAACTAAAAACCTATGCTTAAATTTTAGAAATACCCGTATAGTATAGGTAAATAAAAACACCGAAAAATCTATTAGTTATACCTAATATATAATAATAACTAAATGTACTAAAGTATAAAAAAAATAAACTTTTAATACACTAGTATTTGATTGCTAATTAAGAAAATGAAAAAAATAAACCTTTTAAACTAATTTAAATAGCTATTTATGCAAAGCAAGAAACATACAAGCTCTATTACTTTTTTTATGCTTATAAAAAAAAAGACTAAGCCTCTAAGGAAACATAAAACAGAGAATATCCGATTTGAACGGATGCGATTTATTAAACCAAATAAGTTTCAAGCTTATCACCTTAAACCACTCGGTCAATTCTTTATGGTAAAGCTTTTGTTTAATATTAATAACATTGCTTAGGCTTAAATAATTAAGATGTATTATATATGAACCACATAAAATCCAGAGGTTTAAATAATATAAACCTTTATAAAATAAATTTTGTCTAATACAGATATAAAAATAACCTTATAAAGATCCAAGAAACTAATCTAGTTTATGCTAATAAAGAAAACTACGTTAATTTTTATAGATAAGCCCTTAAGTATTACTTCAACTAGCTAATCCTTAAATCCTCTACATTAAAGATATTACTATTTGACGTAAATAAAAACAACTTAAACCGTAATTAAGGATTGAAAGGGATAAGGCTGATATCCAACTAACCACCTTGTGCTATAATCGTAGGTGCAACACATTTTACGATATGGTTTGCAAAAAAAAGAGGTTATATTATTTTTATATTAAATTTAATAATATAACATAATGTATAAAATTATATACTTATTTAAATTATAATACTTAAACCTTAATTAGACCATTAAGATTAATGTAAATCTAAAGCATCTTTAATGTAACTACTAGTAAGAACAACAAAAACTTGAGCTTGTATAAATGCAATACCTAATTCTAACCCTGAAAAGGCTATAATAAAGGCTAAAGGTATTAAACCTAAAAAGAAAAAAATAAACCCTGATGTCATAATATTATAAGTAAAACCTGCTAAAATATTTAATAACATGTGACCACTTAAAATATTAGCACCCAGTCTAAGTCCTAATGATACATTTCTAGATAAGTATGATATAAATTCTATTAAAACTAATAAAGGTAATAAAGCTAAAGGACATCCAGCTGGTACTAATAAAGAAAAAAATTCTAAACCGTGTTTTTGGAAACCTAATATAGTAGCACCTAATACAACAGTAAAGCTAAGTGAAAAAGTAAATATAAAATGGCTTGTAGAAGCAAAACTATATGGCACCATTCCAATTAAATTATTAATTAAAATAAATATAAATAAAGTATACATAAAAGGGAAATATATTTGACCTTTGGTAGGATTTATTTGGTTTGTCACTATACTGTGTATTGTGGCATATAAAGATTCTTGACTAATAGATCAGCCATTGCTTACTATTTTATTGTAATTGCTAGTTAGTACATTTAAACTTAATATAATAAAACCTGATATGGTTAAGTATAAACCAATATTGGTTAAAGATAAATTAAAATCACCTAATATAGGGGCATTCAAACTTAATAAGTTTCTAATTTCAAATTGATCCAAGGGGCTACTGGTAAAGAACAAATTGCTTATATTTTGCATAACTTTTGTTTATTATGAATTTATGTGTAAATACCTGTGATTATACTTCTTTATGACTTAAAGATATAATCCTATAAAGAATAAGGGATAAGTTACTTATCATTGTTATGACCTACATCTGCAGGTTCTGGTTTAGTAACTTCAGGTAATACGGGGCTTATTGGTTTAGGGTTTGCGGGTACGGGTTTATTATCATCCCTATCATCCCAGTCTTCCCCTTCCGAGGATCAGTCTTCAGAATCACTAGGTCATTCGTATTCGGACTCTGAAGAGTCCGAATCATCAGAGTAACCTAAGTCAAAATCTAAATCAAATAAATCAAATAAATCCAATAAATCAAATAAACTTGTAGAATTATACGAATCCAAGCCTATACTAGTTAAAAAGAATAATAAATATTCTAAGCAAATATTTTGAACTATACCCACGGGACTAAATAAACCTAAAACATCCAAGGGGCTGAGTATATATATCGTTGAAAATAATATAGTAGAATTTAGCATATTTTTTTTTATTAATTAAAATTATTGTGTATAAAGTTTGTCCCTCTTTCTTTAAACTCCTCGATGAAACACTAGAGGTACAATACTCTTTTAAAAAGCAAGATAATTACCTACTAACTAGGCAATATCAATATACAGTCGGATAATTAAACCTGTTTAAGTATAAGGAACTAAGGCAAATTAAAAAAAATAAACTGGAAAATATATATTAATGTAAGACTACTTAAAAAGTATTAATAAAGTAACTTACATAAACATAAAACAATTTAAATAACTATAAGCTAAGAAAGCAAGAAATTAACTAATTTAAATATATTATAATTGAGAAATAAAAACACGTGAAATAAATAATCGTACAAATCTAGGTAATATAAACTTAGAAAACACGTATATCATAATTATGAGTAGTATAAAGGCAAAACTAACTTGATTTACAAAATAAAAAGGAACTAATTGAGGCATTTTTTTTTATAATAATAATTTTTGAATTTTATTTAGTATAAATTAAGCTTAAAAAGGAGGACAGACCCCCTATTAAAATTTAAGCTTCTTAGGTTAAGATAATCCTTAAAAAAGTTGAAAAACATATTGCTAAACTAATAAAATATCTTGCTAGTTTACACATGCAAGATAGTAAAAGCACAAGCTTAAAACATTAACCAAAGTTAAAATACTTAATACAGGTAAAATTATTTACTAATAAAAGATAAGAAAAAATATAAAGATAATTAGCATAAAGCTTGAAAAAAAAAGTAATAAAGGTATTAAGGCAGTGAAATAGCACTAATCTATATATAGATTTATTAGAAGAAACAAAAAACTTTATAAATGTACAAAGGCTTTTTTTTATTTTAAACTAAAAATAAGCAAGTAACTATGATAATATGTTTAAATAAAAATATGTATGTAACGAGTATTTAGTCATTGTTTTTTTAAGCAACCACGCTAGACAAACGTATACAAAATGTATAACTTAAGCAATGCTTATAGATCTTTATAAAAGGTTATGCCGCTATAGCCTACAAAGCAAAACATGCAAAACTAAAAAAAAGGGTTAAGTTAATTTAAACAAACTTAAAAACAGGTTATGCTTTAAAAATAGATGATAAGCCATAAACGCTTTTTTATCTTATAGTTTATATACAGGCTCATTAACTATAACTATGGTATGTAGCTAAGTTTTTTATTACCCTTATATCTAATACATAAAAATTTTTATATTTAAATAAGTTGCCTTTAACATACGGCCAGCCGAACTCGAATCGGCACAATTCGTTTGGAAGACAAAAGGTCTACCATTAACCTATGGCCGACGGGTCTGAATATACAGATATAAAACAAAGAATATCCGATTTGAAGGGATGCGATTTATTAAATAAAATAAGTTTCAAGCTTATCGCCTTAAACCACTGTAAATATTTTATGGTGCTAGAGGGATTTATCCTTATCTAGCTAGATGTGTTTTAAACTTTACCCATATTATTATTTGTATAGAGATTAACTATTAAGCGACACCATGTCTTATGTGCAATATATATATATATATTTACGGTTTAAACAGTTATATATACTGCTTTTCAACATGGTGTTATATATAAACCAGATGCCAGTTAACTTGACATTTCAAACTTAAAAAGTCCAAACTAAACAATCTAAAAAGATTAACTACTTAAAGTATTAATTTTTTTTTATAAATTTATGTTAGAATATATTAAAGTTGAAACAGAATAATGTAAACCATCTAAAATTGGAGCAGGATATATTCCCAATATTACAGTAAACATAATTAAGACTAGTAAAATAAAAAATTCACGCTTATTAACATCACTTATGTTAGCTTCAAAGAATTTAGTAAATGTCCCTCCAAAGGCTATCCTATTAAACATATAGATAGTATATGCAGCAGAAAATACAATAGATGAACTAGCGAAAACACCTAATAAAGGTAAACGTTCAAATACACCGTAAAGAGACATAAACTCCCCTACAAAATTAAGAGTTAGGGGTACACCACAATTACCTAAAGACAAGATAAAGAATAATATAGAAAATAAAGGCATTATTTGTGCCATACCTCTGTAAAAACTTATTAATCTAGTACCAGATCTGTCGTATAAAACACCTCCAGCACAAATAAATAAACCGCTAGATACAAAACCGTGAGCTAACCCTAAAGCTATACCACCTTCTATACCCTGTATTGTGTTACTAAATACACCAATTAAATACACGGCAGCGTGTGATACAGAACTATAAGCTATAAGTTCTTTAACATCTATAGTTCTTAAAGTACTAAAACTAGCATATATGATAGTTATAATACCTATAAGATATATTATATATGTGTACTCTAAAGAAGCTTTAGGCAATAAAGGCAATATAAGTCTGAATATTCCATATAAACTTAATTTTAACACAATAGCAGCTAAAATAATACTACCAGCTAAAGGAGACTCAACGTGAGCTTTCAGTAATCAAGTATTTAAAAAGATAGTAGGAGTTTTTACTGCAAATGCTATAATAATACCATAAAATAAAAAAAGTTGAGTAGAAAAATTAAAGTTAGTTTTATATAAAGCATCAAAATCAGTAGTACCCATAATAGAAGACATAGTCAAAATAGATAGTAATAAAAACAATGAACCAAACAATGTATATAAAAATAAGTAAAAACTAGCTCTTACTTTATTGCTAGATCCAAATAAACCTATTAATATAAATAAAGGAGGTAATATACTTTCAAAAAAAATATAAAATAATAATATATCTAAAACTAAAAATACAGTTAATAATAAAGATTCTAATAATAAAATAATTATAACAAAAGATTTAACATTATCAGTTATAGATGTTCAATTGCTTAATAAAGCAATTGGAGTAATTATAGTTGTTAATAATACAAAATATATAGAAAGTCCGTCTAACCCTAAATAAAAATCAAAAGAACTTACTTCATGGTACTCTTGTACGAATTGAAATTGGTTACTGCTAAAATCAAACAATATAAAAATGATTAAAGAGATAAAAAGATTAATCAAAGATGTAAATAAAGCTATATTTTTAATATTAAAAGATTTTAAAGAACTAGAGTGGACAGATGTTTCACCAGTAGTACCTACATAAACGTTAGATGTAGAAATAACAAATATTCCTAACAAGGGTATTAATAAAAGAGTAAGTAACATAGGCTAATAAAACCCTTAAGTAATGTGCCATTTAAATGAATTAATAATAAATATAAGAAATCTACCCTTTAAAAAAAAAGATATAAATATTCACTAGTAATTTAGTATATTTATACCTAAGTAGCTAATATACTAAAAAACCCGACATTTATACTTATATTTAAATATTTGCTATCTTTAGGCCATAGGGCTTACTATAAAAATATATAACCTATACAGAGTGGTACAGAAAAAACTTATGGTTTTATTACTATTTATACAATTTTCCTAGAGGTGTAGCACTTCTTTAGCTTCTATCTTATTAATTAAGGTAAGGATATTTACTTTTTAAGTGATTTAGGCTAACAAGTTATGCATATAGATAGCTAAGCAGTTTCAGCTAGGCAGCCTCAGCAAGCACAAGAAATAGACCTAAACAACTAAAAAAAAAAATGTGTGTTATATTTAGTTTAAATTAAAAGGTAGATTTTTGAAGAGATACATTTTATTTATTAAATTTGCTTATATATGAGTAAAATATCTTAAATATGTGACATTTTATGCCATACTATACTCATTAATCTAAATAAAATAATATTAAGCTACATATAATAGTAAAAAGGCCATCATTAAAGCAAACAAACCAGTAGCCTCGGCAAAGGCGAAACCTAAAATAGCATACGAAAACAATTGACCTCTAATACTAGGGTTTCTACTAACTCCAATTATTAATGCACCAAAAACCACCCCAATTCCTACACCGGCTCCAATTAAACCTGTAGTGGCTAATCCTGTCCCTATTATTTTAGCTGCTTGTATCATTTTTAAATCATATTTATAAATATTTGTGTTTAAAAAAGCAGCCTTATGACTTCGTCAAGTGCTTATATAAAAATAAGTGGTTTTCTATTACTTTAATAATAAGATAAGGTTAATTTATTTGTTATAAAAATTGTAAATCAATTTAAACACAAAAGGATTTGTACTATTTTTCTACCTAAAGTTGTTAGTAGGTTAAATCTTTTAATGTTAAATACAATTTTGAGTTTGGCTTAGCACTATATTAGTACTAATAAATTCGTAAAATATTGGAACTATAAACATGCGGGAATGAGCAAGCTCAAGTAGATATACTTGCTCAGATATAAAGTAAATCCGTACATGATAAACTTTATAACTTAATTTTATAAAGTCTTATTAATAGGCTTAATAGTATTACCTTTTTCAGAACCTATAACACTGAAAAGTGATAATAAAATTAATAAAAATAAACTGTTATCAAATATAGCTAAATAAGGTATTAAAAAATAAAAAATAAAACCTATTAAGATATATAAGGCATAACTAGTAATAACACCCGTATCTAAACTAGCAATATTTCTACTTAAACTTATTAAACCTTTTTCTAGACCATATGGCCCCAATAATTCCACACTTCCTTTATCTATAACCTTAGTTGTTTGACCTCCCATACTTAAAACAAGACCTGTTATATATTTATTATAGAAAAGTTCAATATAGAAACGTTGGTTAAAGAACCCGAATATATTATAACCTAATCTAGAAAATTTAAAACTAATAAGTAACTTAGGTAAAAATTCAGAAAGAACAATAGCTAATATACTTAAAGTAACAGTAAATATTAGAGGTAATAATTTAAATATAGTAGGTACTGCAAACTCTGTATCTAACATTATTTCATGTGTAGGATGAATAAATATACTATTATCAGCATAGAAACCAGAACCTAATCCTATAAAGATATCTTTAGTAATATAACCAAAAAAGATTGAAAAAACTGCTAATATTATTAAAGGTAAACTCATAAAGATATTACCTTCATGAGCTATTTTATGTGAATCTAAAGGTTTATAATTAACTAATGGTCCGTTAGGATTAGTTAAAAAAGTTAAGTATAAAACTTTAACAGAATATAAAGTAGTAAACATAGCACCTATGGTAGCTATATAGTACACAACTGTACCACTAAAATAAAACTGTCCATATGCTGATTCTAATATAAAATCTTTACTGTAAAACCCTGTCATAAAAGGAAAAGCAACTAAGCTTAAACTTGCGATTAACATAACTGAATAAGTTAGAGGTAAGTAAGGTCTTAAACCCCCATATTTTCTAAAATCTTGGTTATCAGCTACCGCGTGTATTACAGCTCCAGCACCTAAGAATAATAATGCTTTATAAAAAGCATGATTTACTAAATGGAATAAAGCTACATTATATGAAGATAAACCTACTGCTATAACCATCATCCCTAATTGGCTCATAGTAGAGTAAGCAATAACTTTTTTAATGTCTTGTTGAAATAAACCAATAAGACTACTAAATACGGTAGTTATAGCACCTAATCATAAACACAACATTAACACAGTTGAACTGTATTCTAATAAAGGGCTTGCTCGCATTAATAAATATACTCCCGCAGTTACCATAGTAGCCGCGTGAATTAAAGCACTAACAGGTGTAGGACCCTCCATAGCCATAGGTAATCAAACATGTAATCCCACTTGTGAACTCTTAGCCATAGCTCCTATAAATAAACATATACCAATAATTGTAATAATATCTAGATTAACAAATGGTGCCAGTGAGAATACTGTACTGTATTCGATGTTACCAAACGATCATAATATAGTAAACATACCGATAGTAAAAAAACAATCACCCACTCTGTTAGTTAAAAAAGCAGACATAGAACTTTGATTTGCAGCTATTCTAGTAAATCAAAAACTTATTAGTAAATACGAACAAACTCCTACACCTTCTCAACCGACAAACATTAATAAAAAATTATTAGCAGTTACAAGTATAATCATCATAAAAGTGAATAAACTTAAATAACTGAAAAATCTTTGATTATGTGGATCGTGACTCATATACCCTATAGAGTATATATGAACTAAAGAACTAACAATTAATACAGGTATTAACATAGATACAGTTAGACTATCAAAATGAAAACCTCATGATACATTAAGTGATTCACTATCTATTCACCTAAAAAGGTTTATAGTCACGGGTATGTTGTTTAAACCAACTTCAACAAAGGCTACCATTGCTAATAAAGTTGTTACAATTATACATGCACATGTTATTAAATGAGCTCCGCTAACACCTATTTTTCTACCAAATAAACCGGAAAATAAGGAACCTAAAATAGGTAAAGTAATTATAGCTAGATACATTATTTATATTCTATGGCAATACTTCCTCTTAATCTGTAAAAAGCAACTAGAATAGCCAAACCGATGGCTGATTCTGCACCAGCTATTGCTATAATATATATAGCAAAAGTTTGGCCTAAAATATCATCAAAGCTAAGTGAACTTACCAGTATTAAAAAGGTAATTGCTAATAGCATTATTTCAATTGAAATAAGCATCAATATTATGTTTTTTCTATTTAGAACAAAACCCAATATTCCTATTAAAAAAAGTATAATAGATAGATTCATTTATTTATTTGTTTTGTTTAAATATGAAGTTAATAAACAATAACTACTTCGCAAATAAAATTTATTGCTAGTTTACTATTGCAAAATAGTTATAAGAAAGCGCAAATCCGTGATATATTGATTATATTTAATTAATAAAAAATATAAAGATAAGCTATATTATACCTTATGTGAAATTAAATACAAATTAGCCCCATAAAGAGCTAAGAGAGATATTAAGGAGCTGAACCTCAGAATTTCGTGCATGTTTCCTAATACTTAGCACCTAGTTAATTTGGTGCTAGTAGAGATATTCAGGAATTGAACCTAAAATAATTGATCTGCAATCAAAACGCAGAACCATCTACCATATCCCTTAATATATATAAGTATTAACATATAAAATACTTATATATATTAATTATTTTTTTATACTAAAAAATAAAAAAAAGTAGCAAGTAGCTAGGTATTGTAGAAAATAATTAAATAAAATTTTTAGGAGTCTAAAAAAAATGCATTAGACAAATAACTTAGTTAAAATTTATTAGAATGTATTCTTAAACAATTAAATATACATTATACGGGTATAGACCCTAGGCATTTATTGTGTATGTTGTATGCATAAATAATATAATAATTATTTATAAAATATAGTAAAAAAAATATTACTTTTTTTTCCTTTTTAAAATTAACCTTTTAAATCTAATTATTTTTAAATGTTTATTATAAGTATACCGGGCTTTAAAAATAAACCAAATATGCCCATACTTATTTTTAATGTATTTATATATATAACTAGTATAAAGATCATAATATATCTTAAAAATTTCTTTAAAAAGTTGTGAGACAATAAAAAGAATAAATAAAAAAATTAAATTACTGTCATTACCTAACAAACCCATAACAAATAAAATAGCATCTTTAAAATATTTAATATTAAAAGACACTAGCATAAAGTAAGGTATATTGTGTATAAATACTTGTAATTTACCTTCTTTAACATCCTTAACAATATTAAATATTTTATCTAATTTTATTCGTCTGTGCCAGTTATATTTATTTTTTGTTAAAAATAATCTAAGACGAATATAAAGCAAAATAATTGTTTTAAAAATGTGTATAATAAACTGTAATATAAGATATTTTATAACTAAGTTATCATCTTTAATGAATGTTTCCAAATAAAATAAAATATCACCTTTAAAAAAATACAACATAACAAATACTAAAATGCTATAAGGAAATTTAATAAGAAGTCGTAATAATATATTTTTTTTCTTCAGTCAGTTCATAAATGCATATAATATATTTTTTTTTAGTCTGTCCTTATATGCGTATACTATATTTTTTTTTAATTTATTAAACATCTTCACCATCACTGTCTAAACCACTAGCGTCTAACCCACTAATTCTATTATTTATGGCTTCTATTTTATCCTCTAATTCTATAGTACCCTTAGTAATAGCTTCTACTACATCCAGAGCTTCTAACTGAGCTTCAGTAGGATTCTCTGGATCCATTTTACCATGAGATGTTTCAAGATCTGCTTTATGAAACTCTTCACTTGTATTTTCTTCGTATACACGAAGCTCTTCTTCCAAAGTAGCTCTAGCTGCTTCTAATGTTTCACGGCTAGCTAACAGTATTGGAGATAAAGTGAAACTTTGTAAAGGTAAACTTACAAATGCGTGTGGTTTAGGTGGACTACTTAGAGCTCACTCTAAAGAGTTAGAGCTTCTGTTTAATAAACCTTGGAAAATATCAGTATAGTACTGTAAAGTTAATCAAGGATATCTGCTAGCAGCTTTACCATACACTAATTGTTTGTAAACTAAGTCTAAGAATAGTACTGTAGCAACTACACTAATTAAACTACCATAACTACTTATTATGTTTCAACCAGCAAATGCGTCAGGGTAATCACTAATTCTTCTAGGCATTCCTTGAAGACCAAGGAAATGTTGAGGGAAAAAAGTTACATTAACCCCGATGAATAAGATTCAAAAATGTACTTTACCAGACATTTTGTTGTATTCTAAACCTAATATTTTAGGTATTCAGAAATACCAAGCACTATACAATGCAAATACAGCACCCATACTAAGTACGTAATGGAAGTGCGCAACTACATAGTATGTATCGTGGAATGCTATATCAAGAGATGCGTTAGCTAAAACAACTCCTGATAACCCTCCTATAGTGAACATAAACACGAAACCTAAAGCAAATAACATTGAAGCTGTTAATACTAAAGATCCTCCGTAACATGTAGCTAGTCAAGAAAATATTTTAATACCTGTAGGTACTGCGATTATTAATGTAGCAGCTGTAAAATATGCTCTTGTATCTACATCTAATCCAACTGTGTACATGTGATGACTTCAAACAACAAAACCTAAAACACCTATAGACATCATGGCATAAACCATACCTAAATAACCAAACACACTCTTGTTAGAGCTAGCGGATATAGTAGTACTGATTATACCAAAACCAGGTATGATTAAAATATAAACCTCAGGGTGACCGAAGAATCAGAAAAGATGTTGGTATAAAATAGGGTCACCACCTCCTGCGGCTTCAAAGAATGACGTATTGAAATTTCTATCAGTAAGTACCATAGTAATTGCACCGGCTAATACAGGTAAAGATAGTAATAATAATACAGCTGTAACCACTACAGCTCATCCAAATAAAGCTAATTTGTGTAATCTAATACCAGGACTTCTCATATTAAGTATAGTAGTTATAAAGTTTACTGCACCTAATAAACTACTTATACCTGATAGATGTAAAGCAAATATGGCTAGATCTACACTTGGCCCACTGTGACTTTGTACTCCACTTAATGGTGGGTAAAGAGTTCAACCAGTACCAGCTCCATTTTCAATACCACTAGCAAATAAAAATAAAATTAAACTAGGTGGTAATAATCAGAAACTTATGTTATTTAATCTAGGAAAAGCCATATCTGGACCACCTACTAAAAGTGGTAATAAGAAGTTACCAAATCCTCCAATTAAAGCAGGCATAACCATAAAAAAAATCATTAGTATAGCGTGAGCAGTAATAATACTATTATATAATTGGTTATCCGCTATATATTGAACACCAGGTCCACTTAATTCTAATCTTATTAAAACAGAGAAAGCAGTACCTAATAATCCAGAAAATAAGGCAAATATTAAATATAGTGTTCCAATGTCTTTAGCATTGGAAGACCAAAACCATCTTTCAATTCATAAAGATATTTGGGAATTAGCTTTCGTTAACTTAGGCTGAAAAGGTTCTGCTACAGATACCTCACTAGTTAGTTCTAAACGGCTAGAGTTATTTAGGGTATTAGAATTATACAAACACTAAAAACCCTACGCTGTCTTAATTAACCTTATAGAATAAAGCTAAGTCCAGGTTGGTATTTTAAATTTATTATACATTATGCAAGTTATAAAAATATCCAGTTGTTTTGTTTGGATAAAAAAAATTTTTTATTATTCCATTCTTTAGGTTTAGATATTAGATATCCTTTTTATTAGCTAATACAAAATGAGCCCACTTTATAAATAGATCCGCTAATATTTAACAAATAAATGTTTAAGTAAATGTTTACGTCTAACCTAAAATTAAATAAGCGGACGCTACTCTTAGGTGCTATAAAATTAGTAGAATATAATATAAAATTAATATTAAGCATATTTATGACTTGAATCTCTAATACCATATAAATTAAAAAAAAAGCCACAATAATTATAAATACCCACTAAAAAAGACTACTCTTTTAATTTAGAAAAAATTAAACTGAAAAATAAAAGAGAATTAAATAAATTCCTCTCATACTCCGCATCAATAACCTTGAATAGTACTAACAAGTACTATTACATGTAAACCAGCTAATTATTAAGTTACTTTTAAATATTACTTTTTAAGGCAAATAACGTATAAAAAGTAAATCCTATTAATTAAGCTTATCAATCATCTATTTCACCATTTTTTTTTTTCAATACCCGTATTGTTAAAAACAATATGTATAACAGCGGATAATACATTGACAATATGGTCCACATCTTCCTTCGTTATGTAATAGGAAGGAGCAAGCATAATATGGTCACCCCGTATACCATCGTAGCTACCTGTACCTAAATAAACAGCCAGGTTGAAAGGAAATGATATGGCCAAGTCATGTATTTTTTTAGCAATAGCCTGTTGGGGATCAAAAGGCTCCTTGGTTGTTTTATCCTTAACAAATTCTAGACCTCAAAAAAGACCTCTTCCTCTTATGTCCCCTACGCAAGGATGGTTACCCAGTACAACTTTCAAACGTTTTTCCAAATATGCACCCTGTTTAGTTACATTATCTAACAACTGGTCATCACGAATTATTCGCTGAACCTCCAAAGCAGCTGCAGCTTGAAGAGGCATGCTTTGATAGGTTTGACCATGTACAATTTGGCCACTACCATCCCACAACGCTTTGGCGACTTTATGATTTATTAGCATGGCCGCAATCGGTTGATATCCTCCCCCAAGTCCCTTCGCCATTGTTTGAATATCTGGAATAACATTCTCTGCCTGTCAAACATGTAAAGTGCCCGTTCGACCAGATCCGCACATGACTTCGTCAAGTATGAAAAGAGCACCGTGTTTGTGACAAATACTTTGCATAGCTTTTAAATAGCCTGGTACACAAGGTACACAACCAAGTGCGGCTCCGACCACTGGCTCAGCAATGAAGGCAATAACAGTCTTTGGCCCTAATTCTTGAAACTTTGCCTCGAGTTCGGAGGATTTACGGTTAACAAAGGCTGTATCCGTTTCACCCTCCAAACGTTGGCGATAAGGGTAACAAGAGGAAATATGATGAACATTTTTCATTAAAATAGGTTTGTATGGTTTTTTACGGTTAGGAAATCCTGAGATAGCTAAAGCACCTAAAGTATTACCGTGGTACGAACCCTCACGGGTAATATAGTTAAGTCGAGGTGTTTTATGGTCAACATCATAAAAATATTGTCGAGACAGCTTCATGGCTGCTTCCATCGCCTCAGAACCTGAGCCAGTTAAGTAGACTCTGGCCATTTTTCCATTTGTACCCATAATAAGTTCTTTGGATAATTCTTCAACAATATCGCTAGCCCAAAATGAGGAAGCCAAGTAAATAATACCCGTACCCATTTGTTTAGACATAGCCTTTAAAACTCTTTTGTTACCGTGGCCTAAACAAGAGACAGCCGCACCACCGGCTGCGTCAAACACTCTACGCCCTTCAGAAGTAATAAGATAATTACCTTCTCCTTGCTTAATTGTGGTATAATCCAAATGAATATCACGGCCAAGAGAAAAAGAGGTAGCAGTAACCTTTAAAGGGGTATTACCTAGAACCGCTGAGGAAGCAAAAGGAGCTATAAGCTTAAGACTTACACCAGTATTTAAGTCCATACCGTAGCTTTTTCGTCTACCTATATAGTATAAAGCAAATAAAGTACCTGAAGAAAGCCTGTAACCTTTTGTTAAATTAGAACCCACTCTACGTGGGCCTCGCGTATACTTATTATATGGCTTTCCTGTAAAATTAATAAGGGGATTCTGTTCACTATTTGGTGCACCTATTTTGAATAAAATATGCCCATGTATCTTGGAAACCTTTGAAGCTAATGAAGACAACAAAACTATACTTAAAAAAAAAAAGCTATGCATATTATTACATCTAAAAAAAAATACTAAGCAAGAAAATAAATATATGTAGAAATTTTTAAGCAAGTTATTGCACATTATAATAATTAAGGCTTTGAACCATAAATAAACTATTTTTATATAACACATCTGATTTGTATTATACTATGCAGTATATAAGTAATATCAAATATAAGTAATATCCAATATATTATATAATAATTTTACATCTTGCGTAGCAAGAAACATAATTTATCCCTCTCAGGTTACCCAGATTCGGACTGGGAAGATCTCTGACCCAAACAGAGCGCCCAACCATTAGGCTTTAACCTATAAGCTTTAACGTAAATACATATCTAAATAGCGATAAAATAGGTCGGCCCCTCTACTTTCTCAACATTTACTAGCTGTTTTTTGTTTCACATAATACAAATTATACATGGTGCAGGCAAAGGAGGGCCCCCACAAAAAAAAATATATTTTAAAGTAAATAAATATTTGTAGGTATTATTTCAAAGCTGTATAATACACAGGGTACTAGTATAACAAACGCAATAACTAAGGGTAATAAGACAGTTCAACAAAAAGACATTAATTGGTCAAAACGAATACGAGGGAAAGATGCTCTAGCTCATATAAATACAAATATCATAAAACATGATTTTATACCTAAAGTTAAACCATAAACTAATCCTTCTATTAAAGGATCGGTTAATATACTTTCACTATCTAAATATTCAAGATAGTAATCAAAATCAAAATATTGTATTAAATGGTACAATGAGGGTAGATAGTCATATAAATAACCACCTAAAAACAATACACTAGTTAGTACACATATTAATACAATACTACCATACTCTGCTAAGAAAAAAAACACAAATATAACAGCCGCGTGTTCTGTCATAAAACCACTAACAAGTTCCGATTCAGCTTCAGCTAAATCAAAAGGAGCTCTGTTAGTTTCCGCTATAGACCCTATGAAAAATATAATAAAGACTGGTAACAAGGGTACTATAAATCATATAGCTCTTTGACCCTCTATTATAACAGTCAGATTTAAACTACCTGTTAACATTATAACAAGTAATATAGCAGAACTTAAAATTAATTCATAACTAATTAATTGTGCAGTACTTCTTAATGAACCTAGGAAAGCATATTTACTGTTAGCACTTCAACCAGCTAATAAAATACCATAAGTTGCTAAAGAAGATACAGCTAACATATAAAGTATACCTAAACTAAAGTCGTTTAAAGAGAGCCCAGGTCCGTATGGTATTACAAGATAACCTAACAATGAAAATATTAAGGTTATAATAGGTCCCAGAAAAAACAAAGCTAAATTAGCTTGAGTAGGTGAAACATATTCTTTTAATAATAATTTCAAAGCGTCAGCAAAGGCTTGTAAAAGACCGTAATATCCTACTATATTAGGACCTAGTCTTCTTTGCATACTAGCCATTGTTTTTCTTTCGGCCACAGTTACATAGGCTACAGTTAATAATACAGGGACAACAATTAAAACAACTTCTAATACAGATATTAAGGAAATTAAATACAACATTTTTTTTTTATTGTCTAAATTAAAGTTCAAATTTAAAACATTTTATTAAAACATATTTATCTCTTATTCTTACGAAGCATTACGCGTGACCATTTAACAGGTATAGTATATGCAAAGAAAAAAAGGTTTTTTTATAATATTAAATACCTTTAAACAGCATTTGCATAATTTAAAAGTAAGTTTTATTTTTAATTTTAAATTTAGATTAAAAATAATGATTAAATTAAATTTTACTATAGATATAACTAAGCTAAAATAAGACTTAATAATATTTAATAATATTGTAAAGCCTTATTAATAAAGACTGGTTTATAGAATTATCGGATAGCTAATACCTTAATATTATTTTAAATTATACTAGGTATAACCACAGGTAACGCTATTATACTATGGTAAGTTATTACCATAGTATATTTTTTTAGCTTAAAGGAAACTCCTTTATACAAAATTTCATACATAAAGTATATTAGCTTGATTATAAGAATATTTTACCTTTAAGTGGGCTGACATACTACTCTGAAAAAGCAATATAACTATATAGAGCTGAATTTAACCATATAAAACTGAAGGTATATTATACATTTCTCTTGCTTTGCACTCCATCAATATTTAATTTAGATTTAATATTTATAAATAATTCAACTAAGCTATTTTCAAATAGGCTAATTAAAGGTACTAAGATTAAAAAGTGTGCAAAGTAAAGAACAGTACTTACTTGTCCAAGTTCTATAAATGGAGATTCTACGTGTTTGGCTCCTAATTGCATTAATATTAAAAAATTACCTAAAAATACATAGAAAGCTATTTTACTTATAGGTCTAAACTGTATACCTCTACTTCTACTTAAGTCAGTAAAAGGCATAACTAATAACATTAAGATAGAAGTTAACATAGCAATAACACCTAATAATTTATTAGGTATACTTCTTAGTATAGCGTAGAAAGGTAATAGATACCACTCTGGCACTATAGCTGGAGGAGTTTGCATAGGATTAGCCACAACATAGTTATCACTATCTCCTAATACGTTAGGCATAAAAAATACAAATAAACTTAACACAATAACAAATAAAAATATAGTTATTAAATCTTTAAATAAGAAAAAAGGAGCAAAAGGTAATCTATCGTAATTACCTGAAACACCTAAAGGATTACCTGATCCAGCACTTTCGTGTAAAGCTATTAAGTGCATTAATACTAATGCAGCTAAAACAAAAGGTAGAACAAAATGTAAAGCAAAAAATCTGTTTAAAGTCGCATTATTAACAGAGAAACCACCTCAGAGAAATTCGACAATATCTTGTCCAATTCAAGGTATAGCACTCATAAGGTTAGTAATAACTGTGGCACCTCATAAACTCATTTGACCATATGGTAATACATAACCCAGGAAAGCTGTAACAATCATTAAAAGAAAAATAACTGTACCAATAGTTCAAACTAAAGTTCTAGGAGCTTTATAAGATCCATAGTACAAACCTTTACCTATGTGTAAATACACAATAAAGAAAAATGCTGAAGCAGTATTACTATGTAAGTATCGAATTAATCATCCGTTATTTACATCACGCATAATATGTTCTACTGAATTAAAGGCTTCTAAAACGCTAGGGTTATAGTGCATAGCTAATGTTACACCTGTAACAATTTGTATTACTAAACATAAACCTAATAATGAACCAAAGTTTCAAAGATAGCTAATATTTGAAGGTTGAGGGGAATCAATTAAATATGAATTAATTAATCTTAATAAAGGATGACTTTTGAAAATTCTCATTTTTTTTTAGTTATTGTATGTGTTTTTTTTTATAAATATTAATAACATACGTGAAATTTTTTTTAATGTTTATTAAAACAAATTATTTTTTTTTTTACGTAGCAAAATACGTGCAACCTCGTGGATGATGCGTGGGACGTGGCACGTGCAACGCAGAACGTAAAACATTAAACCTTAAGCTAGTTTATGTACACTATTCTCAGTATTATTGTTCATATAATCAAGTAAGGAATTTTTCAATACTTACTGACTCAATTACAATAGGCATACTACTATGTAATATACCACAAATTTCTGAACATTGACCATAAAATGTACCTTCTCTATTTATAAGTACAGATACTTGATTTAATCTACCAGGATATGCGTCACATTTAATACCTAAAGCAGGACAAGCGTAAGAATGTATAACATCTGCTGCTGTAATTATAAATCTTACATGTGTTAATTCAGGTAGAATAACTCTATTATCCACTTCTAACATTCTTAGAGCTCCATTTTCTAAATCAGACTCTGGTACTAGATAAGAATCATATTCTATGAATTCTTCATCTGAGTTTAAAAAGTCTGGATATTGATAACTTCAATATCATTGGTGACCTTCGGCTAACACAGACATTGCAGGATCGCTAACTTCATCCATTAAATATAATAATTTAAAGGAAGGAAAAGCTATTAATAGTAATATTAAAGCAGGTGTAATTGTTCAAATTAATTCTATTAATGTACCGTGATTTAAATATTTATGTGAAATAGGTGATTTGGTGTTTATATAGTTTCTAACTATAGTAATCATTATTCAACCTACTGCAAATAAAATTATAACTAAGTAGAACATAATATTGTCGTGTAATTCCACTAGCCCTTCCATTTGTGGAGTAGCACTGTCCTGGAAATATAAACCTCAAGGTCTCGGAGTGTCACATAAATTAACTATATTTAAGCTTAATAAGTTCAACATTTATAAATATATATATAATAATCTTCCTACTCTTAACCTTATATATTATAATACACGTAAATATTAATTTTTTTTTAACGTGTAGCCTAATATAGTAGGGTTTAACTAGCATTTTCTTAGAAAAGATATATGACCATGAAAAACAATAAAAACATATTATGTTTAGCTCTTTATAGGCCCTAAACATAATAAAAACCTTTTTTTTATTATATTATTTTTATAGCCCATATAATTGTAGGAAACGCTATTATACTATAATAAGTATTTTACTATAGTATATGTTTTTAAGCTAAATAAACATAGGTAGGTACCTACGGAATTTTATTGCTTCGCATAAGACATTCCTTCGTAGACCTGCATCTACCAAAAGCTAATTGCATAAAAAGTATACACAAATATATAAGTAATAAGGGAAAAACTATAAACCTTGGCTTATAGCTAAGTTATTATTTTTGTTATTAAAAATTTTGGTTTGTCTACTATCAATCTTTAAAGCATTTTTACCTAATTCGAAAGAAAAACCTAATGTTAAAGCTAAGAAAAATATTAGCATTATAATTAAACCATATACATCATTTGTATATGCACTAACAACATAAGGATATACTAACAATATTTCTAAATCGAATAGTAAAAATAATAATCCAAATATAAAGAAAGAAATACTGAATTGTGTTCTATTCTGACCTAAGAATGAATGGAAACCACATTCAAACGTACTATCTTTTTCTTGATAAGGATTATGTGGGGCAAAAATTAAATTAACCGCTAATAATATAATAGCTAATAGCGGTATAAAAAAAAAGAAAAAGGTAGTGCTTGTCATTTAAGTATTAAATAAAATTAATGCTAATATGTTAGCTAAATTTAATCATTCTTGAGGGACAAATATAAATAACATGATTGTTAATGTTAAAATAGATATTGTTAAAGTTAAAGAGCTAGATAATACAATACTATTAATATTAAAGTTTACTTTTACTTGCTCTGCTTCAGTTATATTATCTTTCCCCTCAGCAATATTTGTTTTTTTCAATGTACGCATAGACAATAGGTTTTTTAGCCCATTAGTTTTCACTATACTACCTTCTATAGAGATATTTTTAACCTCAGGGTTTACTATATACTCCGACTTATCAAAAAAAATTTGTTTTATAATGTTTAAGTAATATACGGCACTTATCACACTAGTTAATATAGCAATTAAAGTAATAAATACATAACCACTGTCTAGCGCTGCACTTAAAACCATTTGTTTAGCAAAAAATCCTAGTAATGGTGGTATACCAGCAAAAGAAAAGATGGTAATACTTAGACTTAAAGCTAAATAGGGATTTATGTCAAAGTACCCTTTTATTTGACTAATTAACTGTATAGGTGAATTATTCTTATCCTCTAACTCTTTATACTCATCTGTAGAATTAATATAATAATATAGAGAATAACCAATACTAATTAGTATTATAAAGGCATTAAGATTACTAAGAGAATATTGCATTAAATAAAAAATAAAGGCTTGTATAGATTCAATACTATTAATACTTAATGCTAATAATATAAATCCTACGTGGGATATAGTACTATATGCAAACAATCTCTTTATTCTAATTTGAGTTAAACCTACTACAGATCCTATAATTAGAGAAAGTAATGAACTAATTAACAAACTTGATGTTCAACTATATTGAAAAGAAAAAAGAGAATTGCTAGTATAATGTACTAATTCTAATAAAAAAATAAATATAGATATTTTAGCTACAATAGCTACGAATGTAGTAACAATAGTAGGTATAGCATCATAAACATCCGGTGATCAAAAGTGAAAAGGTGCCGCACTACTTTTAAATAAGAAACCTATACTTAATATAAGGAAAGCAAAATTAATATAATAAGCTGCATATGCAGAGCCTAATTCCCCTGATCCTTCGTTAACTAAATCGCTTATACTTGTTATAACATATATTCCATCTAAACTAGTAGAACCGGAGTTAGTATATAATAAACTAGTACCTAATAGTATAAAACAAGAACTTAAACCACCTAGTAAAAAGTAAGTAAGACCTCCAGAAGTGGCCTGCTCAGAGTTACGGTATAGTGTACTAAGTATATATAAACCATAACTTTGTAATTCAATAGATAAAAATATTGAAACCAAATCACTAGTAGACACTAAGAACACAGCACCGCATATTACAAACAGGATAATCAGTGGATATTCTATTATTTTAAACTGCTCAGCCATTTTATTTATTATTTTACTAGAGTAAAAGGTAAATTTATGGAAAAAAAATTTACTTACAGATGAGTATAGAGGAACTCATACTTTTCTAGGATAAAAAGATGTTAATAATATTATAATAGAGCTTATAAAAAAGATAAATATTTGAAAAACTTGAGTAGTTCCAGTTGTATGGAATAAACCTCCTAATAAACCAATACCTCTATACAATGGTACCAAATATAAACCTAAAACACCTAAAAAGAAACAATAAATTAAAATTGTGATAGTTAATCGGCTATATAGTATGGACTTGTCACGTCTACTTGTCAAAGAATTAGACAATAGTAAAAAGAGAATTGAAAATAGAGTAATTTGTTTTTTTTTAATATTCAACCGGCTAAAAACCCCCTAAAAACTAAAAAAAAACAATAAGAACAAGAAAAAGCTTTAAAAACCATTAAGAACTAAAAAAGGTTTAATAAAAATTAAAATCCCCAATTTACCTGAAACAAAACACTAATAAATGTACCTGATAGGTCTTAATGGTATAACCACTAACCTAAAAGATCTAAGAATCTTTTAAACTCCCCTGTAGCTTTCACAGGCATCGTGTTTGTAGTAGTAGGGTGTTGTGCATCTTTTAGTAACTGAACAGCTCTAAATAAACCTTTATATTCTCCTTTTTTTCACTCTAATAATGCAAAAGGTCTACTATTATCTAAACCATTGGCTCGTATTTTATCAGCTAATAAAACGATTTCATCACGTGTTAAATCATTATTATTATTAAGCGTAGAATAAATGGATATGTGACGATGAGCTACATTATCCGCTCTTCCTGCTATTTTAGCTTTAATTATTTCCCACCTTGGATCGAGATTAGCATCGGGTCCCATAGCACCTCCCTGAGAGTTTCCCCCTGGTCCAGTGTTTCAGCCTGTACTTCAGCCAGGGTTTCATACAGGTTTTCCACCAGAACCCGGATTATCCATTTTTAATATGAAATCGTTCATATTAACAGGTAAAAACGCGAAAAAACCAATAAAACCTGTCATAAGAAATAATCTTGTTAAGGTTATAGAGTTAATCATTTTTTTACTAAATATATTATAACTTATTTCATATTTATCTTTAGTAAAATAATTTATAATTATACTAATTATAATGTTATTAATATAAACCATAAAAGGTAACAAAGTTAACCGCACATATATATATAATAATAGGCTATTTGTGCTTAAACCTAAAGAATAAATAAGTACATTTAAAACTAATACATTTACTCCTATATAAATAAGCAAATAAAATACAAATAATATATATTTAATCTTAATCATTCGTGCAATAGTCTTAGTATTTGTAAATAGCTCCATATACTTTTGTATATATATTATTCACATGTTGTTACTATTTCTATAATATATATTTAATCCAACAACAAATAATAAATAAAGCCCTGAGCAAGATAAAAACCCTGAGATTAAACCTATAGATAAGGGTATGTCCTTTAGGCTAGTAAACATCGTACCAGGGATACCTTGGATTAGTGCTATAATATATAAGTTAAAATAAAACAAAGGAGCTATACAAATAGTGAAAATTAAATAAGCTAATAAATATAAATCTTGCTGACCAGGTCTAAAAGCAGCTTTTATATTATAATTAGGTCTACCGTATAGGAAATAATAATTAAATTGACCTAGGGGGGACTCTAATTTAAATTCCTTAACCATTATATTTATTATTTTACTAGAGTAAAATGTAAATTTATGGGAAAAAAAATTACTTACAGATAAGTATAGAGGAACTCATACTTTTCTAGAATAAAAAAATGTTAATAATATTATAATAGAGCTTATAAAAAAGATAAGTATTTGAAAAACTTGAGTTGTTCCAGATGTATGGAATAAACCTTCTAATAAATCAACATCCCTGTGTAATGGTACCAAATATAAACCTAAAACACCTAAAAAGAAACAATAGATTAAAATTGTGATAGTTAATCGGCTATATAATAAGTGTTTGTCACGTCAGCTTGTTAAAGAATTAGACAATAGTATGATAATAATTGAAAATAGAGTAATTAAGTAAACAGGTGAATTGAACACCCAATCTTCCGTGTGTAAAACGGTTGCTCTACCATTAAGCTAGACTACAGGAAAAAAAGAAAACAAAGGGCAATTTTATATATAAAATATCCTTATTCTTATTCAAGACTTGAACTTGAATCTAGATATTAGAAGTATCCTGCTCTACCATTAAGCTAATAAGAGTTTTTAATTAATCAACAAAATTAATAATAAAAGTTGTAAAACAAGAGTATGCACGCCCTTTTTTATTGTAAAGATTTTGTGTTTAACATCCCTATGGGCAGGTGCATAAAGAGAGATTTAAATATACAAATAAGAAATCTTTTTTTATTCTAATTAAAAAAATTTTAATAAAAAGCTAGCCGGGAGAGAAACTCGAATTCTCATTATTAATGCATGAAATTAATGTTTTAACCAATTAAACTATCCTGGCTTAAATCTGAAAATAATTCTTTTTAAGAATTAACATGAATCTAGGGCTAATTTCCTTTAACTTAAATCTAGCTAAAAACTGAGCCTTACGTATTAAGTATAGATATTTTATAATACGTAAGACATAAGGTTGCTTATTGCACTAGCTCTTAAAGTTTAATTTAAGATTTTTTTTATTATTTAAATTTTACATATCCATAGCTATATATTAAATATTATTAATTTAAAGGGTGGATACCCTGATTTGAACAGGGAACATATTGTGCCACATACAATCGTTCTACCATTGAACTATATCTACCTTAAATAAAACCTAGTTAAACTTAAACCATTTAACCCTTATACATTTTATTAATAATGTTTATAATATATATATTACTGCATAAACATGTATATAAATATCTACATAAACCCATGCTTAATAATTAACTTTTTGCATATATTAAGCTTGACGAAATCATAGCAAAGCGTAAAAAAAGTAAAGAATAAAACTTTATGTTGGAGTGATTCGAACACTCAATAATAAATACCAAAAATTTATGACTTACCTATTAGTCTACAACATATTGTTATTAAAAAATATATAATACTATAATATCAATAAATATATTATAAGGTACATCCGACTTGAACGGATAAAATAAAAAATCAAATAGTCCTAAACTATTCATGTCTACCAATTCCATCACTACCTTTTATATAAAATTTAAAACAATTGCTCGAGATAAGATTTGAACTTACAGCCTAGGTCGCTTCAAGACCCCGCTCAACCATTGAGCTTCTCGAACTTCTTTATAAACACGGTTAATAATATGCAAGTAGTCTACAAATATACACTATATTTTACAAATAAAAAAAAAAGAAAATTATTTTTTATTCCTAACGTAGCTGTATGCAGACTCAATATACTTAACGCCGTATATAGTTATTATCTTTAGTGCGTCATTTATCATTGTGTATCCTACTTTTACACTAAATAATTAGTAAAATTTAATTTTGGTTTACTATGTCTTAGTAAAACAAAGCATGGAGACATCAGGACTCGATCCTGAAATAACGATATGCAAAATCGCAGTTTTACCAATTAAACTATGTCCCCTTAATAAATATATTTGTATATTAATTAAAAAAAAAAATAACAAACTAAAGTAATACATAAAGACAATTTAAATTAACCCTGAAAACGACCCCCCAATATTTTTTAATAAAATTTCTAGTATAAAATACGGATAAGCTATAAAATTTCTAGTATATAATATTGATAACCTATAAAATATACATATATCTTATATATACTTAAATAAATTATTACTATATAACTTAAGTAAATATCCGAAAGAGGACTTGAACCTCTATGACATTAATCAACGAAGCTTAAGTTCGTCCTGTCTACCAATTCCAGCACTCGGATTTAATATAAATATATGTATAATCATATTGTATTTTTGTAGTTTATATTATTTTAATACTATATTGTATGTATCATTTGTAAATATTGTGATCATATTTAGTATTGTTTTCATTATTACTTTTACCGTTAAGGTTTTTAAAGTTAACATTTTTGTATTGCTTATACTTATGTTTATTGTTTGTTTGTTTTAATTAACCTTATATACATAAATATTAAGAGAGTCTCTATAGCCAACATTGTTTTGTTATTCTATTGCATAGCAAGAGTATAAAACTAATCAAGTCTGATTACTTCGACTTCTTATAAATAAACACTACATATTAGGTTACCTAAGGCCAGAGTGATTTGAACACTCATCTCAGCTGTCATGAGCAGCTTGCTTTACCAATTAAGCTATAACCTTTAATTTATAAAAATAATATGCGGACAAAGGATTTGCACCTCTATCAATTGGGCATGAGCCAATTATGTTACTATTACACTAATCCGCATTACTATAATAAGGTATAAACTATAAAATAGTTTATTATTTACTATAGTTTATAAATTACTTATAACACTAAAAATAGATAATTCAAGTAGCCCACTGCATACTAAAAAAATAATTATTTACTAATAACTAAAAACTTATTCGATTTTAAGCCATCACTAATGCCTTAACTTAAAAAAAATTATTAACAAGATAAAACCTAAACATATCTTTTTAATAAAATAGTATTATAGCAATAAAACTACAATACTTGAAAATAAACAAGTAGTTGTAAAAAAAAGTAATAATTAGCCTCAGTGGGACTCGAACCCACGCATGTAATGATGAAAACATTATGTCTTAACCACTTGACTATAAGGCCTAAACATACTACAAGCCCGGTGCAAGTATCGCACTTGCTTCAGCTGGTTACAAAACAGCTACATTACTTTTATGCTAACCAGGCTAATTAATATTACTATAATGTTTTTTTACATTAAGAGTATAAATTAAGGGTTATAGTTAGATTAAATCTAAGGTAATGTATTCCACTATTTTTAAGGTAAAATTATTTTATTTCATATTTGTTTATAATGGATTTTCGATAGTAAATGATTTAGTTATATTTAAAATTAGTACTTTATACCTAAAAAAATTAAAATTCTTTGAGCTAAAGCCTATTAATTGTACATATAAACTTTAAATATCTTATATTTTTACATATGAGATTTTTAAAATTTAGTTAATATTAAAAAAATTTTTATAGTTTATACTCATTATTTTTTCTTAATATTAAGTACAAAATCGTAGTGTTCTACTACGTTTTTTTTAGAATATCTTAAGGTAAGTTTCGTACCTAGATGCTTTCAGCACTTATCTTTAACTAACATAGCGTTCCTGCCGTGCCTATGCTATTTTTTACTTGAGTGAAAATAACATTGATCACATGGATTTCTCACATGGATCACTCACATAAACAACAGGTAAACCAGAGGTTAATATACCCAGCTCCTTTCGTACGAGGGGGCTATCCTTATTTTATTCTAATTTCCTCTAGAAGATAGAAACCATACTGTCTCACGACGTATTTAACCCAGCTCGTGTAACTTATTAAACGACGAACAGTCGTACCCTTCATAGTATCTGCATCCATGTGGATAAGTTAAGCCGACATCGAGGTGCCAAACTGCGTCCTATATTTGTACTCCCTGACGAAATTAGCCTGTTCAAATTTGTTAATATAGATTAAATAATCTATAAATCCATTTTTTATAAAATGGTTCAGACTATTTCTTCATCTTTTATTTTTCTTTATATAATATTACAACGCGAAATTTAAGAATAAATAGATACAAAAATAAGCAAGCAAAAGCATAAAGTATAAAAAAAAAGAAATAAAATTATTTATTACCTACTCAACCTTTAATACCGTAGGCTCCCACTCGATTTTTAGAACTAATTATAGAGTATTGTACATTAGATTTAACAATACCTCTTAACATTACAGCTGATAATCCTTTAAATGAAGAATCAACGTTTTTCAAACCTCCTTTATATTTCATTTTAAATACAGATCTTTGAGCCTTAAATCGTCTTGTTAATCTACCTTTAGCTTCTACTCTTACACCAGCTAATTTTAAATGTTTTAAGTTTTTAAGTACATAGTCATTAATAGAAATAGGTAAAATAGTTTCAGATGTTCTATCTTTAACCACATCTACCATAATCTCAGCTGGAGGGAAGAAACCTGACAGTAAATTATTAAGAGAATCTTTAGTTTTGTTATAAACCGTATTATTAGGTATGTCCATACTATTATTAATATTAACATTATTAACATTATCAATAACATTAACATTATTAAGTGCCTCTTGGTTAAACATAGCGCTAACATTAGTATTTCTTATTTTATTAGGTAAATAGTTATCTTTATCAAAATAACTAAATTTTTCACTAATACGACTAACATTAGGTATATTTACTTTACTTAAAGAAGACCTTAATACTCTATATAGTTTATTATTTCTGTTTTTTAATTTTAAAGCTACAACCTGTGTAAAAATATCACTACTTAAATGCATTTTTTTTAATTCTACAACATTAAATTCAACCCTTTTACCATATAAATTTCTAACCAATGATTTTAGTTTTGAAACCAATGTAGGATGTTTAAATTTCAGATTATTAATATAAAGAGCCCAAGAAAATCTCAATAAACGAGCTAAATATAATTTTTTGGCTTTGTGTACACTAAAGAAAAACCTTTTACTATACTGAGAAGACTTAAATTTAGTAACAATAGGCATAAAAATAATTAGTTTTTGTTTATCATATAATACTTTGTCTTGAACTAATTTAGTTAAAAAAGCATAATACTCTATAATTATACTTAAACGTCTTGTAACTTTTTTTATGTTAGAAATAGTAAATGAAAGATATGCTTCGTAAAAAGTTATTCAATAACTAGGTATTTTATTAGCATCGCTATATCTTGTAGGACGGCTAGCTTTAGCTTTAGCTTTACGCTTAGACTTACGAGTAGGTTTATTTTTCCGTGGTACCTTTATTTTAACATGTTTTGTCAAAATTTTATGGTATTCTGGTGAATATATGAACTCCTGTAAACTTAAAGGTCTATTATAAGAAATACGTTTTCGTTTTCCCTGAGGATCAAGTAAATCCTTAGTTATGTACAAGACTAATGTTTTTTGAGGGAAATACAAGAAATGTATTAACCTTTTAATTTTTCTTAGTAGAAATCTTTTTAATAAGCTATAAGTGTATAAAGTAATAGTTACCTTATTACTAGTGTGTTTTAAGCTACCCTTTCCAACAAAAACTTGTCTAGGTGTTAAACGTTTGTGTTTAATTATACGTTTAACTTTTAATTTTCGTATTAATAATCTTTTTTGTTTTCCTTTTAATTTTTTTGCTTTAAGAAATAGCTTAACTTTTCTAGTTGAAAATCTTCCAGGTATCATGTTAGAATAACTCTTTAGTAATACACTAAGACTTTTATCTAAAGCAGGTAAAGACTTAATATAATTTTGATTATAAGTATAAATACTATTATATCATTCTTGAGCTGCAGGTGGGTAATGTCTTGTTTGACCTACATCATTTTGTATGTAATCTAACGATTTAATTAAGGACCTCTTTTGTTTTTTCTTGAAAATTAAAGGGGTATTAATTGTATTTAGAAGAGGGTCTGTGTTGCTCAGCTCAAAATCTGTTGTTTCAATTATTTTTTTCATTAATGTGTCTGGTTTTAGTTTTTATTAAACCTAAAAAAAATTAGGCTTAATAAAGTAAGATGTACAGGATAGATATAAAATATATCTTTTTTGTTTAGTGTTCCTTAATCACTTAAATTATAAACAGCCTAATCAGTGTATTTATATTATTTAAAGTCTTTAAACAGTTATTAAGTGCTTTAAGTACTTAAAGCATTTAAAGCATATAAAAAAAAAGATAGTACTTTTTTTCAGCTAATTTAGCTTTTATGTGTAATATTAACACTTCTACTTTTGAAAAAAAGTTATATGTGTTAACATACAACTAATACAGAAACTTTTATTTGCTATTTGACTAATAAAATATCTTGCTAGTTTACACATGCAAAATAGTCATAAGCAAAAGCTAAAGTATTAGATTTTTTATTATATAAAGGCAAAAAAAAATGTTGGGTGTCAAAAGATGGAGTATTGTTAGCATAACTCACCATCTAGTCGTTGAACGGTTTTACTTCCATCTTAATATAAATTATTAAGAAAGCCAAAGTAAATTTCGCTTCAAGTTAGCTATATAAGCCATTCTTGAAATTATCCCAATTAAATACCAATAGATTTATACCCCAATATTTATTAACATATTTGCGTATTAAGAAAATTTAAGGTAATAAAACAATGGAGGACTAACATCCCTAGCGTAGCTTTTTCAAAAATCCAAGACCTTTCCTTTCTGCATCTTGTGATCATATGCCCCGCTTACGCGACTGATAGACGTGTAAGTCAGACAGTAAAGCAAGATTAAGCCATTAAACTTGACAAGTAACAAACATAATTATATTATTAATCTTGTAGTTTCATTTATAGTAAAAAACTATAAAATAACCTATTAATAATATAAATAAAAATATTAAACTCAGCTTATCTACACCCATATTAAAATAAGAATTATAAACCTAGACACATACAAATTAAGTAGCGTCTAGGGTAGATGTAGACTATTATAACCTTATTTAGCAACTTAAATTTGCAGGGTTATTATATTAGGCCTACGGCTAGTTTAGCCTTTAATTATTTTAATTACAACTATTTTCCATATAGTTAAAATCTTACTTGGATAAAATTTATTAGTTCTAACTCAATAGAAACATAATTGGATTAGTTATAGCCTATTATATTCAAGTCTACTCTTAAAAATATAAGAATAGATTGCTATACCAAATAACATACTAAAAATTAAAAAAATACACACTATTTATATATATTACTACATATAATTTATATATATTTAATTACCATAATTAAATTATGATAATTTTACAAAATTAACTTTGGATACACCCAGGTACTTTTTATGGGATCTGTGCCCCGCATAAACTGCCTCCTAGCAATTGTCCCCTTAAAAAAAAGGGTTAATCATTTCACCTTAATAATACCTGTGTATATATACTTACTTATATAAGCTCAACACTAAGATATTTAAAGCTAATTTGACGTAGACCAAGTCTACCAACATGATAAACATAATAAAGGTGTTTCAACTGCGTATTAACTACTACCTTTTACTCTAAAATTACATTATATCATGTTCAATAACTAGCAACAGTAAAGCTGCATAGGGTCTTCTCGTCTAACTAGAGGTAAACTGTATCTGCACAGTTATTCCAATTTCACTGAGCCAATCATTGAGACAGCTGTTGTATCGTTAAATCATTCATGCAAGACCGCATTTAACGGCCAAGGTATTCCGCTACCTTAGGACCCTCATAGGTAAGGCCGCCATTGATCGGGGTTTCCTTCAAAGCCAAGCTTATATTAGTCAACTTAGCAAATCCGTTAACCAGCCGACATCGGGCAGATATCACACTCAATACTTTGATTTATTATCTTATTGCAGAGTGCTTTGTTTTAATTAAACAGTCGTACAACACTATTCCATGCTTCCTATTCTTTACCTGTTATGTACTTCGCCTATTAATAGGCAAAACCATAGACAGGAGGAATGGCTCTCCTTATCCCGAAGTTACGGTAGCTAGTTTGCCGAGTTCCTTAATGATTGTTCACTCAAACGCCTTCGTATTCTCTACTAGCTTACTTGTGGTAGTTTCTAGGTACGGTTAATCTAATCTAATCTAAATACATCATCATCTATTTAGTTTATCTGATAGAATCTAGTAGATGTTACTGTTTTTCCTGAACCCATTTCACTTTACTCGTTAAATATATTATTGATACATCTACAACACTTAAAAAAGGGCTGTATACATATCAAGCCTAAATTAGTAGTAGGTATTTAAGTTAAATATGACTTTAACCAATAGCCTATACCCACACTTATTATAACAATTAGTTTAAAGTGCTTTTTAGGTAATTGATAAGCATCGTCTTTACAGAACAAGGTTGTAACTATGTAACAAAGATTTTCTCATCGTTTAATCCTTTAGGTTGATAAACTTAGAGGCCGTTACTTTATAAAAGCCATAAGCTTTAGGCGAGGGTTTCCCCTTTTTCGTTACTCATGTCAGCATTCTCACTTGGGGTGTTTTAAAATTATTCTTAAAAAGAATAACCCTTACGTATACCCAACGTTCCGCTACCCCATAAAAAAAATAAAATAAATTATTTTAAATCATGGACAAGGTGTCGGTATATTGTTTAGATCCGTTAAATTTTCGGCGCTATTATCAGTGTAAAAGTACTAAAAGTACAAGATTATATTATGGTTTAATAATTAAAAAAAAATACTAAACCACAAATAAACATTTTACTTAACTAGTGCTCTGTTACGAGATCTTCAAAAAATGACCGCTTCTAAGCCTATTTCCTAGTCGTATAAGATATAAACTTCCTTAATTTCACTTAACAATAATTTTGGAACCTTAACTCTTGTTCTGGGCTGTTTCCCTTTAGACATACAACCTTATCGTACTATGTCCGATTATTCAAGATTCATCTTTGCCCTTCCGAGTGCGAATACTCACCGATAAAACCTTCACGGTTGCCCGATATATGCAAAATTAACAATATAAAGGTCTAAAGCTTTTAAGGACCTTAAACCTAAATAATACATTATAAGTTGCCTGAGATCACAGTTCTGTACCTGCTAAGATGTAACTTGAATTACCTACTTATATAGGTTTCGCAGAAAACCAGCTATCCTAGTCAGTATTGTCTTTCACTAACTTACCACAGTTCTTCGGATATCTTTACAACGATAACCCGTTCGGGCTTTTATAACCCTGACTGTAGTAAGATCACTAGGCTTCGGGTCTAATTTTAGATACTAATTCATTATTTCATAATTGGTTTATCTAGGCATTGCTGCTCGCATCTAACATTAACTCGCTGACCCATTATGCCAAAGGTACACTCTTACTTGTTATTTAAACTATACTCGAGCTGCTTATAAAACTACTAATTCAAACCTTTCCTTCACAGTACTATACGCTGTCGCTTATATATTATATTTAGCCTTAGAGGAAGGTTCCCCTTTTAATTCAAACAGGTTGTGCCCATTTTACTTGTTAAACAACAATCTAAATAAAGAAAATCTAATTAAAGATAATCTAATTTAAGATAATTTTGCTAGGCTTTATCTACTTTCATTCACACTAATCATAGAATCTCGTTTGATTTATTTTCCTGTAGTTACTATAATATTTTAGTTCACTACGTTTATTATTGAATTTCTCTAAGAGTACATGGTCTCAGCCTACCGGATCCTTACAAGTAAGGATTACCGGGCCTTCCGGACTCCAAGGTCAAAGTAATCTTTGATACCTCAGGGTCTTAGGTATTTAGTCCTAAAGGAAAGACCAATTTAATATAACTCTCTTTAATATATAGCCAGGTATCCCTAATAGTTTCTTTATATACTTTTCTACACAAAAAACAATAATTTTTACAGATATTATCTGATATTCTCTTAAGTGTAGAAAGTGTTTTTATTATCAATCACATTACTACAATACGGTGTATAAGTAGTATTTAATATA